>Ga0123342_1003815_pt1 | contig 23713 bp, 6 predicted proteins | sample Turbeawhitnodule_FD_89960 | JGI IMG/M metagenome (GOLD analysis project Ga0123342, IMG submission 89960) | Root nodule microbial communities of legume samples collected from Mexico - Turtle bean Mexico white nodule | ecosystem: Host-associated > Plants > Roots > Nodule | place: Mexico: Nepantla... | reverse complement strand
GCCTTTTTTATGTTTTATCATTTAGCCCATTAGCGCGACACAATAAACAACCTAACCCTAGAAAACTAGGATAAATAGAGGGCTAGAGGCTCAACCTTAGTGTGCCAGATTGAGAGGAAAACATCATAGAGTGAATTGTAACCCAATTGGGAGAATGGAAGGTGCTAGAAGTATGCGTGGCTAATTGGGAGTAATCTGCTCAAACTCTTATGTATTGAGGTGATATCTTATATATTAATATTCAGTTCTTGCTTGATTATTGGTATTGTTGTTTTACTTTTAACTTTCCGTGACAAATTGAGAATCTTAAATATGACCGGGAGGTATTTTTAGGGTTCAGACCTAAACAACAATACTTAACATATTTGAGTGCTAGGAATAGACTTGAAATGTTAATTGTTATTAAACGTATGAGCTTCGTTCTAAGTTGTTCTTATAATTATGCGAGAGATTGATAGTTAGAGGACATTCTTAAGGATTTTATATGCGAGGAATCAATATAAATGATTTTTATACGGGCATCAATTTCAATCAAAGAACTTAATATTGACATGCTAATAAAAATACTTGAGAGTGAGAGAGATGAAACTAATCCTTATTTGTCCAATTGAAACAACTAATTCTTTGTTTGTTTTCTTATTGATCTGTGCCACCGCAATTAATTCAAAACTCTTTTAATTGTTGTTCTGTTTTTATATTTAGCGATTATTGTACTCGATAATTCACTGTTCCTTATGGGATCGATATCCGTCCTTAGGGACAATGATTACTTTTGACAAACGCGGTGCACTTGCCGTAAAAAGTCATCACATACTACCTGTGAAATCCACACAATTATGTGCATAATAATCTCAGTACCAAATAATCTCATATGACATGGTTAATTCGTAAAACGGATTAAACCAATTATCTTTCAAACTGCATACCAAATCATACGAACCTTATTTGACTCTCATCACTTGATAATCTTCATCTATATTATTTCACTATACCAGTAGAGTTAGGATACCTCATTCTAGACGAATCATTAGTTAATGCACATCCTAACAATCTCAACATGGTATTTTCTTTCCTGAAAATAGTATGTCTCGATAACAATTTCACATGATTCATATTTCATATCACATATAAGTACACCATTCTATCACACAAAAGTTTAGATTTTTAAACAATCTAAAGATATCAAAGAAAATCACATAAACACGTAAACTAATTGTTTTCAACTACATATATAAATAAATTTTTTCATAATATTTAATTAAAACAATAAACAATTTTCAAAAAGTCTTTTAAGTTTAAGTTTTTTTAACTTGAGTGAAAATAATTTCCTAGCGAAAATGAAGTGAGGGCAAATTTAGTTTTAGTACTATTTTCGCTTGATCGAGAATCCTCTTGCTTGAACGAAAATAGACCCGAGAGCAAGCCAAATGTTTACTCCATTTTTGCTTGAGCGATAATCCCCTCACTTAAGTGAAAATGCACTCCAGAGTAAGGTCATTTTATTGTCATATCTTAGCTTGAGCAAAGATCTTTAACTTGAACAAAAATATCAAATGAAAATTTCATAAAACCGATTACTTTTCAAGCATTCACCCAAAATCAATACTCAATTTTGTATTTTATAAAACATATAAGACCAAAATGATACCACCTCGCTCAGAGTTGGATAAATACTCTCATTGAAATCCCATGTCAACATATTCATGATTTCTAAACCAAATTCAGTTAAATTCAAATTCAAACAATCAACACTCATCAATGTTTACCCTACAACTTATTCATACTACAATTTAAACACATTCAAGAACTTCTTCAAAATCAAAATCAACATATACATTTCCAAATTTTTAAAGTCTATTATATCCATACTTTCATAGTTAAACTCAATCAAACCATTCTAATTCACTCAACAACAAACCATATAATAAAATTTTGAAGTTTGTGACCACGTCACCTGCACATCCAGATCTTCTAACCCATGATTCTATTGAAAAGTAAAACTAGTTTCCCTTACCTTATTAAAAGTAGGTGTACTCACCAAGATCTTCAACTCCTAAAGAAAATAGGGATACCCTAACTCGCGCTACAAATTCCAAATCAAAGATCAAAACATATCATTAGAACTCTAAACTAAAAGAGACTCGTTTTGAAGTCTTAAGTACCACATGCAAAGAAAATCTATCCAGGTAAACATGAAAACCTAAACCTAATTCAAAGAAAAAATGAGCATAGCTAAACTTACTCCAATCAAATTATGATCAGATAATTTTACTCTACTCACTTTCAGGAGTTCAAAGGTGGCCTCCGATTATCAGTCTGATGAAGAAAGTGGCCATAAATCTAGAGAAGAGTTAAAGAAAACTTTTCTATTATTAATTACATTTACTACAAAATTTCTACTAATTTTCCATTCTTTTTCATTAAATCAAATAACATTAATTTTCTTCCTTTTCTCTATCTTTACTTTTTTTCACTTTATTTTTAATCCAAACGAAACATAAAGATGAGATATTGTTTTTAGGATCTCACTCATTAGGAAGAAGGGATATATTCTAGCTTTAGTGTAATAATATGCTCAAATGATTTAAGACTATAAGTAATGAGAAATGGTTGAAGATCCAACATTAGAACAACATTAAAAGTGAATACAACATTAAATTAAATGTATTATATTAATTCTTGAAACGAGGTGGTCGAGGAAATATTGTTTTATAGTCTCTCATAAAATTGTGAGAAAAAATCATTTAGTTACTTTATAAATTTGGACGTGAGTGGACTTATATTTTATATATATATATATATATATATTTTGTGTGTATGAATGTGTTTGGTTGTGTATGTTTTGTAAATGTTAAATTTAGTTAACATTAACTTGCATTTGAGGTGTTATGATTATGCTAGGTCATTATTTAACATCTATAGTTACATCACATAAAGACTATATAATGTAGTAAAATATATATTTAAATATATACATACATACAAATCATTTACAGTGTATTACAATATATCTCTTTTAATAGGAAATTAAAAATGTATACATACACATATCTAAAAGAAAGAAAAGAAGAAACTTCTTTAGGATTAATTTGGAGTTCCACCACTTGTAACATTATTTGCTCCCATATAACACACGTTCATCGTAGATTTCAAAACCAACACAAAACAAAAAGTATGATAAGGTAGCATTTTTAAAAATTTCAATAAAACTTTGAATTTAAAAGAATTCATTCAAAAAATTATCAATCATTATACATCCTCCATTTTCAAGGTACTAAACAAGTGTCTACAATTATCTCAGGTTCCACATCACTCATGCCAGAAATCCACTCACTCCAACACTTGAATCTACATCTGGAAGACCAGTGTGTTGAAATTAGACTTAGAGACATGCCCCTGTCATGTTACCAAGTTCTCATCACAACATAGTCTTCCCTTTAGGAAAATCATTCTCACACTACACAGGTAAATCCATGTGATCTGCTCTAATAAGTTCTTTCAAACCTTACACTCAACCGTATGAACCTCGACTTTCATTGCTTATTACTTTTCATTTATATGATTCCAATATACCATTAAAGTCAAGTTCGTCCCTTTCACAGAGTCGCACAAATCAATACACTCTCCTAACAATCTCAACGAGGTATTTCCTTTCTTGAAAATATTATATCTTTATCACACTTTTACTTGATTCATCAATCATTCCATCCATCAACACTGCATTCAATCACACACAAGTTTAAATGTTTTTTAAAAAAAATCCAAAAAAATCAAAGAAAACCATATAAACACATAAACTAATTGTTTCAATTACAAATGTACATAAATTTACATAAAATCTAATTACAATAGTAAACAATGACCAAAACAGTCTTCAAAGCAAATTTAAAAATTGTAAGTTTTTCTTTTAGCTCTAGCAAAAATTGGCCTCGCTTGAATGAAATTAAGGTCGAGAGCAAGTTTAGTTCCAATACTATTTTCGTTTGAGGGAAAATTCACTCACTTGAGCAAAAATAAACCTAAGAACAACTCAAATTTGTACTCACTTTTCGCTTGAGTGAAAATGTGAAGAAAAAAAAATAAAATTGATATTTTTTAAGATTTCACCCAAAATCAATACTCAAACTTGTATTTTATAAAACATCTAAGATCGAAATGATATGAACTTGCTCAGAGTGGACATATATATGTCAACCTATATATCTATACATTCATGAGTTCTAAACCAGATTCATTCAAATTCAAACAAACAACATTCGTCAATGTTACACATCAAAGGATTCCTACAATTCAAATACATTCAATAATTTCTTCACATAATAATCAACATGTGATTTAACAAATCAATAAAATCTAACATGTATATACTTCTACATTCAATCTCAATCAAAATACTTTAATTTACCAACAAAAAATCCTGCAAGATAATTCGAAGCTTGTAACCACGTCACTTTCACATCCAAATCTTCCAACCTAGATTTCTATTGAAAAGTAAAATTAGTTTCCCTTATCTGATTAGAAGCAGATGTGTTGACAAAGAGCTCAAACTCCTAAAGAAAAACTGGATAGTTTAACCACCACATGCAAACACCTCTACCCAAACAAATATTAAAACTTAAAACTGACTCAAAAGGAAAGTAAGTAAAAATGAATTTAATCTAACTAAAATTTTGATCGAACAACTTTTGTTTTATTCGCTGTCATGAGTAGTAGTGGCTTTTGATCGTCACTCTGATGAAGAAAGTGATCAATTTTTTTTAGGAGAATGATAATTATATTAAATAAAACTTGAATAACTGATTTTTTATTTATATAAAAAAAACTATTAGCTAGATATCCTTTGACAATTTCATGTATTAATATAGACACAAAGAGTAATTAAGAGGATTATTATTGTTTATAAAATGTGTAAATTTTGTAAATCTTTCTTTAGTAACTATAATTTCAATATTTTATAATTATACTGGTTGAGATTACATATTAGATTTATTTTTCACTATATTATTCATTGAAATGCATAAGGGCACTTAGAGAAGCAGAGATGATAATAATAAGAGTATTACAATAGTTCACAAAATATGAACAAAGATAGGACAAGTGTGAGAGCTCGACCTAACAAAGTCTCAATCAGTTCAATCAAGAAGATCGAATCATGACTCACTGTGACCGATCGGTCCATAATAGTAAAAAAACCTAAAAGTAAAAACCATGTAGGATTAAGAAATGGAAAATCTCTTACCATAGGAGGGAAAAATAATTTACAATAGAGAAAAGGCCTCCCATAAAGCACAACCTCTTCAGCTGAAACCAAACATGTCCATTATTACACTTTGAGATTATCCTCATCATCGTCCTTATCCATTCTCACATTCTCTTTTTCTTTACTTAGGTATCTCACTCTCATGCATCAGACTCAGCTTTCAATGACAACACCACATTTTCTTAAAACTTTTTTGCCACTAAAAATAATTCAACAAAAAAGTTATTAAAAATTGACAGAATTGTCTGCCAACAAAAAACGAAAATGATATTCCCAATTCCAAAACCCCAAAACCGTTAATTTTTTTTTTAAGAACACTACAACAAAGCTTTTCAATCCATTCACGCGTGTTTCATGCAAAATGTTCGAGTCCCTGACATAACGGCCCGCTGCAGATCCTCCATGCACACATCGCCGCCGCAAAGCACCATTCTCGCCCCGTGGTTCACGGCTACGTTCCGTACACTCCTCCACTCGCACCCAACACCGTTCAATACCTCACACACCACCAACTCCTCCTCAATGGAAGTGTTCCTCACGTAAACAAAGTCCCCAATCCACGTCACCTCCACCGAACCTAACTCCGAACCACCAATCACCTTCCGAACCATCTCCTTCGGCATCTCCCCCACTTCCACCATCCCCGAACCTAATTCCCCCCGAACCTCCCACAGCTTCACGCTTCTCACGTTCCCAAATCCCCCCACCACCCCGGCCCCCATCAACCGCTCCCCTAGTGTTCCGGTGACGCAGTGAAAAACACTCTCATCAGGTCTCAAATAGAACGGACCCTTCCATTTTTTCATCACAGTGTCGAACGAGTACGTCACGCCGGAGTGTTTCTCCGTCAAGTGCATAACCTCTCCAACGACAGCTACCGAAAGCCACGACGACGCCGTGGAATCCTTCAGAAGAGCCGGCATGGAGGGGCACTTCTCCCAAGCGCGGGTCTCCAAGTCGTACATCTCCACCGCGAGCGGATCGTCCTCGAACTCGCACGCGCCGCCGGCCACCACCACGCGCAAGCCCACGCGAGCGACGATGGGGTCGGTGCGCCACACGCGTGGGGAGGGCGCGTGGTGCCAGTTGAGGTGCAGCGCGTCGAGGGAGAAGGCGAACTCGGCGGGGGTGAGCGTGTAGAGTAGTGAGGAGTGCGAGGAGCGCACGGGGGAGGAGTGTTGACACGTACGGTTTTTTATCTCGAGCCACACGTGGGAGCGAGGGTCATAAGCGTGCAACTTTGTCACGTGCGAGGCGCGTGAGCTCTGGGTGAGGACGATGAGCCAGGGCTTAATGGGTCGGATATGTGCGAGAGAGGAGGAGACGGCACGCTTCCATGAGTTTGACACGAGACAGACTGGCACGAGGTGGATGAGTGGCACGTGCGAGAATATTGCCTCTAGGATATCGCCGTGAATGGGTGCTTCTTCTGCTGCTGCCATTACTAATAAGCACAGAGAATAATTTTAAGGCGTGTTTGTTTGTTTGTTTTTTAGTTTCTCTGCATTCGAGTTTTTTCTTAGCAAGAGAAATGGTTATTGAGGGGTTTATATAGTGATTCGAAAGAGATAATGAAAAACAAAAATCATGTGTATCCAATGGAGCTATGCCACCTCGTTAGTTTTGTCAGATTGGGTATTGGTGAACGACAAGGACCTCTGTCAGAGTCTGGAGCCAAAAAAGGAGTAGAATTAAACTTAAAGGCATAAAAATGGAGAAAACGAATAAACATAAAGTAAACGTACTTGGTTCAAAATATAAAATACATAAATCATACGCAGTAAGTAACTAAAAAATATACTTTATTATTATTATTCTCTTCGTTAAACTTTGAATTCTATACAGTTTAATTATAGTATTAGTACAAATTAATAATTTGCCGATATAATTTATCTATATAATTGCAGTTTAAATTCTTTAGAATAGGTTAATAATAAAAATAAACATGTTATTTACTAAAACAATTTTAATATTCACTTAAAAATTGAAAATATTAACAACTTAAAATGTAAAAATAATTAAACTAACAAATAAGGGAAGGACTTAGAAAATAATTTTAGAGTATGAGTGATATAATTAAAATTAAACTTGAATATTTTATTAGTAAAGTGAAAAATGTATATAAATAAAAAATCAGTTATTCAAATTTTATTTTAATCACCATTTTTTCTCCTTATCTTCTCTTTAAGATTTTGACAATCTCCTTCATCAGACTAATAACCGAAGTTCTCTACTAGACTCCTGACAATGAATACAACAAAATTGTCCAATTAGAAGAATAAATTCATTTTTGATCATTTTCCATCTAAGTAAATTTTGAGTTTTAGTGTACCTAAGTAAATGTGGTTACATGTGATATTTATACTTCAGGATTAATTCTTGTTAGTTCAGAGTTCTAGTGATATGTTTAGATCAATGATGAGGACTTTGAGATGCAGGTTAAACTATGCACATGTTCTTTATGAGTTGGAGCTCTTTGTGAGCACGTCTGCTTCTAATAAGGAAGTTAGATTTTTTTTTTCTTCAATAGAACCATATGTTAGAAGAGTTGGATGTGAGGTGACCTAGTCACCAGTTTCATTTTTTTTTTGCAAGATTGTTTTGAGTAAATTAGTATCCGTTGATTTAGATTGAATATGAAGGTATAAATCTAGTAGATTTTGTTGATTTGGTAAATTACATGTTGATTTTGATCTCAACAAGTCATTGAATGTGTTTGAATTGTATTATGATTCATTTGAAGTGTAAAGATTCATAAATATGAGTTGTTTGAATCTAGATGTTGAATTTGGTTTTGAAATCAAGAATATATAGATATATGGGTTGACATAGGAGATCAATGAAAGTACATGGACAACTTTGAGCAAGGTGGTATCATTTTGCTTTGATGTGCTTTGTGAAAATACATATTTGGTATTGAACTTTTGAGAAAAGGCTTGAAAGATATCAGTTTCATGACTTGTATTTCCTAATTTTGCTCAAGCGAAATATCCTCGCTCAAGTTAGATTAGGACAATAAATACATCTTGCTCTCAGGCCTATTTTCATTCAAGCGAGAAAATTTTAGCTCAAGCAAAAATATGGTGAAATTTTGGTGTTCTTGGGTCAATTTTCGCTCAAACGAGAGGATTATCGCTGAAGCGAAAATGGGGTGAAATTTTGGGGTGCTCTTGGGTTCATTTTCACTCAAGCGACGAGATTTTTGCTCATGCTAAAAAAATCTAAAATTTTGATTTTTGCTATTGAAAGATTGGTTTATTATTTTTTTAATTAATTTCTTGTAAAATTTTATTCATATATGTGGTTAAAAGTAATTAGTTAAGTGTTTATGTGATTTTTAGATATCCTTAAATTGTTTTAAAAATATAAATTGTTGTGTAATTGAATGATGTATTGGTGTGTATTGTTAGATATGAATTATGTGAAAATATGATTAAGACATAGTATTTTCACGAAAGAAAATATTGTATTGAGATTGTTAGGATGTGCATTGATTAGGGATTCATCTAGAATGATGTATCCTGACTCTACTGGTATATTGGAATCATATAGATGAAGATTATCAGGTGTTGAGAATCAAAGGAGGTTCATATTATTTTGTTTGTGATTTGAGAAATAATATGGTCTTATAGGTCATATGAATTAACCATGTCATATGAGGTGATTTGATATTGAGATTATTATGGCATAAATGTGTGAATTTCACAATGAGATAGTATGACATATGCAGATCTTTGAGTCTAAGTCAATGCACGAAACATTCTAAAGTAGAGTCAAATGTCCGTGTATGTTGGTTTGTAAATTTATGACATGAGTAATATTGAATATGATTTATTTATAGGCATTTTTCGGTTTGATAAACTGAAATGTATGACAATGGTAAATTTTTTTATTCTGATTTTAATTTACATTTATATTGAAGTTTTTTTTAAAAAATTCTAGGTTACTCTATTGTTCGTGTTGTGTTTATTTTTCTTTATATGATCGTGTATTAAACAGGAGCAAATGATGTCGCAGGTGTTAGAGTTCCACTCAAAGCTAATGGAGTGTTTTATTTAAAAAAAAAAATATGTAAATATTAAATTTCCTTTGAAGGGATATGTTTTAAGGTACTGTATGGACAATTTGTATTTATATGTACATATTTATACGTTTAATTAGATAATTACTTGCATGATCTAGTCTTTATGTGATATAACTAAGGATGAGGATGTCACATTTAATGGTATTAGAGCAATTAATCCTTAGGATGAACTGATGGTAGTGGGTTCGTTATGTTTCTTTTGCTCATATATATATATATATATATATATATATATTTGTTTGAGTTTAAACTAAAAATATAGTGAAAAGTTTCTACTTGAATGTTTAAAAATGGATTTTGAAACAAGGTTTGAACTTGAATTAAATATATGTTCTGAAAGTAAAAATATTAAGAATAAAAAAATCTTGATTAAGTGGTGAGGGCGCACATTCATAACTAAATCATGATGATTTTCTATCTTAATTCTAAAAGTTTGATGTTGAGCATATGATTAATTCTTGTGTGATATGTTTCCTTTTATTAAGTGTTTGTTTATTGATTTGGAAGTTGTTTATTAGAGCAATAGTTTTACACCAATAATTGTTTTGGTGTAGTATTTTTATATGCTATAGATGTTTTGTTATTATTCATAGACTCAAATTCTAACTGAGTTTGAGATGCTTACCTTTAAAGGATTTAAATATTATTAGCTTTTGAAAAACTGGTTTATTATTGTTCATTGTTTATTATTGTTCATATAAAATAACTACTATACAACCAATTCATTATAAATCACTAAGAATTTGAATTACACAAATAATCATTATTCCCCTTGATAATTTTCGTATAACAATCAAATTAAAATGATTTTATTGGAGATCATCTAACACCAAAGAGATGATAGTATATATAAGGTCAGATGATCCCAAGTCGACTTCTAACAAATCCAATAAATAAATTAAGTTAATTAGTGTTCAAATGTATCAACAAGCAAGGTTAGAAATGCAATAAAGATAAAACCGAGGATTTTGAGATTTTTATGCAGGTAAGTAAAGTAGACACTTAAAAATCATAAAAGGAAGCATGTTGTCTCTCAAGTTTTTTCAGGAGTGAATTCATCATTGGTTTTCTTTAGACTAATATCCTTTCAATTTTCACATACAATTGAACTTAATCAAACAAGTGTTGATCAAATTCAATAAAATCTATATTATTATAATAGGCGTATATTGAAATATTTAGTGTCACAGTAATCTCCAAGCGTTTACTCTTGAGACGTTTATTTGTTACCTCTTGGACTAAGAGAAAAAATATTGATTAGAACTAAGTGATCTAAACAAGAAATCTAATTAAAGAAAGGAATTGGATTATCAACAAGCAATAAGAACAAATTCATTTAACAAAAATCAAAATTCAAAAAGATCAATAGTAAAACATACGTTGTTGAAGTAAATTGAAGAGCAAAACTTTATTGTATAGAAACCTCAAAATTCACTGTGAAATCACAAGAGAATCAACTAAAAAGAGTTTAGTCTTCCATAGAAGCAGAACGAAAAGACTACAACAAAGAAAATAAGAAAACTATGATGCTCTATTTTTCGAACGCGTTTTGCTTCGTTCTCCTTGAAGCTTGCATCTTTTTTATAGTTTTCTTTTCTCCAAGGTTCTCAAAAAAATATTTGGCCTAAGATATTATTCACAATTTCTCAGTTTCCAACTTTCCAAAATTTCTAGATTTTGTATTCAAATTTAACGCAAATCTCTTTCTTCATTTTTTGTTGTTAATGATTTCCTTCCAATTTTGTTTCTGAGATTTTGTAAATTTTATTATCTTAATTTCTTAGCCAAAATTTGTTTCCCATTTTGATTCAAATAAGCAACTTGGACTTTTGTTTGATTAGTGGTAGACGTTTCCTTCAAACTATTTACCAGATCATCTAATCTTTGTAATTTGCATCAAACTCTTTTTACACCTCCATCTTTATTACATTTGATGTTTTTGAGGTGCTTTCTTTAGTTAAACCTCATTTAACCAACCAAATCAACCTCATTTAACATTTCAAAGTTCCTATTCAATTACATGCAACAAAAAATTAAAAATGGAACCACAAAATTACAACTCATTCAATATAACCTTAAAAACTCACATTTGTTTACCTAAATCATAATTCTAAAATCAAACTTAATTCTCAATCTATTCTTCTATTGTAATTTATGTTTTTGTCTTGAACACATACGAGACATTAAATTTTAAACTTTTAAAGCAAAACTCAATTTCAAATTTTACATAGTGTTAGCTTTCCTTGTGAGAGATAGGTTCCTAGAAATTAAAATTCCTTACCTATCAAGTTCCAACTTGGAAAGTCCTACCATATCTCAAGAACACAAGTTGCTTTAAATTTTGGAGGGTACAAATAAGGAAGGAAGATAGAGATAGAATTTTGTTTATAGAGAGAAACAGGAGAGTTTAAAAAAGAGTATAACAACAAAGGAAATAGTTGTGCTTGCTTAAAATAAAATAAAATAAAAGTTTAAGATTTTCTTTTATAACTCATGAATCTAAGTTCATCTTTGTTTTTTTTTAAGATTTTTTTCTAAATAATAAAAAGTTAACTTTAAGTTTAATTTAATTTTACAAAACGTATTTTTAAAATGAATTTTGTACTTACTTAAATATTATAAAATATTATTGTTTATAATCTCCAACACTAAATATATTAATTCAATTTTTTTTTAAAACTATTTTAAATTTTTCATACGTTTATTAGTAATTTAGTAAGCAGATAAAAATTTATTAATTTATTAAAACTTAAAAAGTAATATTTCAAAACAATATTTTAGAAATATAAAAACAATCTCTAAATACAATTCTCCAGAAAAAGAAAAAGACAAGAACTCTTTTCGGATCTTCCGACAAAAATACAACCCCTGAACTATCCATTTCTTTCACAAAAGAGATACGACAATATGTTCCAAGCAAGATAGATATAAACTTATAAAATTCATCAATAATTCTGAAATAAACGTGAATTTGTCAAAAGTAACAAATCTTCAGAAGCAAAATTATAACTTAAAATTTAATCTCTGCTCTTACTCGTGTTATTTTTTTTTTGTACGTTTTAAAAAATGTTACTTTTTTTTTATCATATGGTATAGTAATGATGATAGTATAATTTTGTTGATAGCTTAATATCATGCCCCACTAGCGGAAAAATTATAAAAAGGGTGAATATTTTACGAATATGATTGAAATAGGTAGATTTTGAAAAATTTACCTATATGGATAATATAGATAAGTCGTACTTTCGATCATTACTTCAAAGTATTTAAATATATGATTTTGTTTTATCTAACATTTTTTACAATTTTTTAAAAAGTGTCTACACGTTTTAAAATTTTTTCATTCACAAAAATGATGCTAGCAGTACCAAGAGAATTGTACGAGTTGAGATTGTATATAATATTTTCATCTTTATGCACTGAAAACTAAAAATCCAATGGAATGCTGCAAATATAAAGATAGTTCTGTTTCATTTTGAACTTGTTATGAAGGTGACTTTACTCTTTTATTGCCTTGTCCAATTGCATTATTTACTTTCAGATGTATCCCTCCTCTCCTACTCCATTGATTCATATCCAATTGGTCCCACCATCTTGAAAATTCTCCACCAATTCATATCCATTCATTTTCAACTTTTTCTTCAGAGAAAAACAAGATTAACAATATAAGTGAACCCCCATGTGGAAACTGGTCCAAACTTGGTCCCAACTTTTTTTTGGAATAAGATAAAAAGGTTTTGTGTTCAAAAGCTATCTACAAGAGTTAAAAAAAATAACGTGTATTTATATTATTATTAATATTGAAGTTTAAATAATGTGAGATTAGTGGAGGTAATCAAAGAAACCCCTTCAAATAGACACTTTAACGATAATTTATCTTTAGAATATTTTTCCTTCACACAGACAATACAAAAAGTTTATTTAGATAATATTATTATTGTAAATCACTATATTCAAGATATTAAAAGACATCTAAGAGAATTTAGAAAGAAAAAACTATTTCTGGGACGTATTATGGATGATCCGATAACGGTTCAATAGTAGGTGGTCTGATAAGACCAACAAACACTCGCTAAGATAGACTCGAAAATGACTATGATAGCATATTACAAAATAGACTTTAAGTCTAATTCAACCCCATAAAACTGACTCATGAGATGAGGTTTGCATCCACTTTTATATATATATATATAATGAAATGTCATAATCTCTTGTTCATGTGGGATCTCTCTCCAACACGAAATAATATAAAATTATTGGACATAATTAACAAAAAAAAAAGCATATCAATAAGTATAAATTTTTTAAATTATAAAAAAAATTAAAATTTGTATTGAAGTATGAGTTTTGAAAATACGACTTCACGGTTTAAATAATTTTTATATGAAATTATTCTAAGTTTTTAAATTTCCCAGCACTAACTTATGGTAACAATACCATCCATAGGTTTGGAATTATATTATCTTTATTTTCTTTAGAAATATTTAAAATATGATTTTAGCTTTATATTTTTTACATGTATTTTGTTTTAGATAATTTGTTCGAAATAAGGTCCAATTTTAAACGTCAACGTGTATTTGAACATCAGTTAGCCTTTATATAAAAATGCAATATGATTTTAGTTCTTATACTTACTAAATGTGTATTTCAATTTCGGCCTTAAATCAACATCTAAAAATACATACTGTTGTTAGAATTAAAATATATCATTCCATAAGAATTAAAATAAACATTTCAAATTGTTTTCTAGGTGAACAATATAAATTAATTAAACTTATATTTTTTACATTTTAAAATGTGTTAAAGTTCAATTGAAACTAAATTATTTTTATCAGCTTTGGATATTTTGTCCGATTTTAAACTGATATAACTGATTTTATTCCAATTCTTTGTAAGACTAAATAAAACCAATCTAATGTTTTATTCTAATTAATTGATTCAAAAATTCAGTTTTTATAACAATATGTAAGTCTAAACAAAATTGGAAAATATTGATATTGCCCAGAAGTCAACTATCTAATTTGATCGTATGAAAAAAGAAAGAAAAAAGAACCACAGCACTTACATCAATTATCAATAATTTTGAAATAAACTCGAATTTGTTTGAAAAAAAAGGTAATATGAATTAAGATATTGAAATTTGATTTCTAATTATTTTATAATGAAGAATAGTCATTATAAACTAAAACCTAAACTTTAATTTAACTCTAATTTATGATGTTGGTATAATTTACACCAACTTTTTTCTATCATTTAGATAAGACTCATTTATGGTTAAGGATGATGGTAGTTAAATGAGAGTGATAGCCCAAAAATCATGTCTCACCAACTAGGATATAGCAGCAAAAACTCATGGGTTAAATATGTTTTGTTTTCTAAACTTCTTTTTTAATTTTAGTTTTAGTTTTTAAGTAAATATTTCATCGATATTTATTTTTATATTTTTCTTTAGCTATTATTTATGTCTTTATTATCAATTTTCACGGTTAAGGGATGAGTGATTTTCATGCGAAAAATTATATAACTTTCACATAGTAACTAATATAATGAAGATACATAGTTTTTTTCTAGACTATATCATTTTCTAATAAAAAATATTTTTAGTATTTAAAAAAAAAATTATCGTCTTAATTTATTTTTTCAAAAATATTTTTCAATCTCTTAACAATATTTTTTTTTTATCTAATCTCACCTATGAATATACAAGATTCATTGAACCAGGCAGTTCAAATTTATCTATCTTAATTTGACCTGAAAATGATAAAGTTGATTGAAAGTTAAAAACTAAAACATTAACTCAGGAAAAAGTTAGGGCCAAATATTACTTTTTACATTTGTTAACCTCTAATTTCAAAGTTATTAGTGTGTTTTTATAGCCTATTTTTTATGTTTATCTTTAATTAGAAGTTTTATCTATTTTTTAACCTACTCTTTCTATATGTTTTAAACTTATGCAAATTTTTTTTCTTCTAAGTAACCATTATTTGATTTACATGGTATATGAATAATGATGAAATAAAAATTATTGAAAAAAAATTACATAAAAAAGGGTGGTATTACTTATAAGTTAAGTTAACTAAATCCTATTCTAAACAGAGTATAGCCTAATCAAAATTTGTTTGGACTAGAAACTGATTAGATATAATTAATTAGTATGATCAAGAGTTATATATGAATTAGATTGGTTAAGTATCCCACGCAATAGTCATTATTTTCAATATATATCACTGTGTGACCTTAATTTTGATATCTATTTATTTACTTATAAGAAAAATTTCTTGTAAAATAATTTTGTAGACTTTATCTTGTAAAAGATTAATCATTATTAATCTTTCATGGATGCTTTCATCTAAAAAGGTATGTTTTATATATAAAAAAAGAAAAAAAAAAGATACATGAAAGATGATAAGACGTTGCAACAACCAGAAAACTAAACCACTTTAACAAATGCAATAAGGATGAGCTGCGAAGCCAGAGAGAAAAATGAGGTTCTTTTTTCGGTGTACTGCAATTTTAAAAGCAAATTCCAAAAATAAGTAATTTTTTATTTGAAAATAGATAAATCCTATATAGATTATATGATTTAATCAACTAAAATCACTAATTAAATTTACGAGTTCTGTAAAAATGAAAAACTCGTATATTCCATATACATTTTCACCTAAAATTGCATATGAAACATACATTTTTAATTTTAAAAAATAAGAATTTGCAGGGTTAAGGAAAAAAAAAATGGGTATATGAGGTAGGTTATCATCGCCATTATTTTCCTTGTTGTCGTCAGATGGAAAATTAGATCCCAATGACGGCATTGTGGATCGATAATAATGCATGATAGGAATTGGCCAAAATATGGAGGGCGGTATCATTGTTGAAGTACCAAACATCTGTGATGGACACATAGAAAAAATAATTATCTGCGATGGAAAATTGATGTAAGTTGATGACACTTGCTGGTAGGAAAATTGGACAAACATGTTGTGGTGGTGCTCCATAAAGCTGAATATTTGTGGTGGTTGATTGGTGGCATATTCAAGTTCGACTTGTTATCCAAATTGTTCAACTTTTGAAGAAGACCCAACATGATGAGGGTGACCTTTGAAACTATCGGGTGACATGTCGTATTGTTTTAAAAAATAATTAATGTAGGAATTTAAAAAAATGACAATATAAAATGAGGTGTAAATTGAACTTACATCATCTTCAGACGTAATCTCTATTGGTAAGATGTAGCGAATGGTATGAGTGATGTACCATTGCATGTAAGTTGAATTATCATGCAAATGGTCATTTTCGTGGAATGGTACTCCCTGAATTAAACGGTTTTGTCGATCATTCCACATTGTTATCCACCTCTAGTGATATTGTGGTCAATACTTATTTGTTCTCCCTCGCATGTCTTCTTTGTGCACTTTATCGAGGTCTCATGGGTCATGTGGAATTTTGTTGATACTCGAATTGTTGTCGATCGGCTTGATGAAATTTGACAGTTGCAAAACAAATTATAGGTACAACCTCTCAACTTACAATTGTCACATCAATTGTAATTAGACCAGTAACTTGAGGTCCACTACAAGAAAATCATCAAATAGAAACCAATTTTTAGATACCAAAATAATTAGTTGCAATAGTAACTAAATTAGAGACCATTTTAGAAACTAAAAAAAAATTGGTTTCTAAATTAGTTTATATTATTGTTAAATAGTTTCTAAATTGGTATCTAATTAGCAACTAAGGTTTTAACTACCAATTATTTAGTTTCTAAATTTGGTTTCTAATTAGATACCAATTTAGAAACTATTTAACAATAATAGAAACTAATTTAGAAACCATTTTTTTTTTAGTTTCTAAAATGGTTTCTAATTTAGTTACTATTGCAACTAATTATTTTGGTTTCTAAAAATTAGTTTCTATTTCATGATTTTCTTGTAGTGTCGCCGATATGGAGTCCACAAAAATTGTCAACAATAAGAAATAACATTATTAATTTGTTGGATTACTCATAAAGAAATGAGTTGTTAGAGGATGAAAGGATAACATTGTTTGTTCTTTCTCCTGCTACGTTCAGATGTCATACCACAACAAAATATCAACAAAATATATGCACTAAAATATGCAGAAGTTGCTTGGGAAGGGCATGGTCTCCTATCAGTATATTGCATGTGCCACATTGCATCTAACTTCAATAAGAAGTTCAAGAATGTCGAGGTGAAGAGACAATTGATAAACATGAATATTTATCTTAATTTAATTGATTTCTATTGATTATTCTTGTTGCAATAGAATTACTTTAAATTATTTCATTTTTTACATTCTTATAGTTTACGAAATGAAACAGCCAACTCTCCAGGCAAATTTTTTGACTCTAAGATCACAATTTCAGCAAGCTTTTTCCTGGATAGATCAAATACCTTTGAAAATATGGACACATGCATATGACAGAGGCAAGAGGTATGACCACATGACAACAAACTTAGATGAGTACATGAACTCTATATTAAAGGAAGCGCGATCGTTACCCACATGTGCTCTTGTGAAGAAATATTTTGAAAGAACCAAATCTTGGTTTGTTGATCGAAGGATGAAGATATAGTGCATGTTACAAGTTGACCATCAATATCCAGAAGATATTATTGCCTTGTTACGAAAATATGAACAACAATTTGCTATGTCATGTCCAAAGGTACAATAGAAGTCTGACATGATTAATGTGAATTGTAAGGATCTAGAAAATTACTTTAGAGTAGAAGTGGTATATTTTAAATGACACCTGAATATTTTATTATTAAAATGAAAGAACATATAAATAGAAAATTCAGTTATTCGGGTTTCATTTCAAAAGAACTACCATCTCTCTAGAAGTTCTTTTTTCATTTCCTCTCCCTTCTCTCTAAGATTCTAACTTCTTCACTCATTAGTTTGACGACCAGAGTTCGTCATTAGACTCCTGACAGCAAGATCTACAAGACTACCCGATCAGAATATTTGATTGAGTAAGTTCAATTTTACTCTTCTCTTTGAGGTAAATTTTGAACTTCTTAGGTTTTTCTCTGCATAGGCTTTACATGTGACTCTTTTAGCTTCAGGGTTAATCTCTGTTAGCTCAGGGTCCTGATGGTATAGTTAGATTTTTTATCAGGACTTTGTGGTGCAGGTTAGGCTACCCTTGAACTTTTGGTAGTTTGGAGCTCTTAAGGAGCATCTGCTCAAGTTCAGATAAGGGAAGCTAGTTTAATTTTTCAAAAGAACCCTAGGATAAAAGAACTGGATGTGGGATGACGTGGTCATTAGTTCTAATTTTGGTTTGCAAGAATTATTGTTTATGAGTAATGTGGTATTATTTGAAATAAAATGTGAAAAATGTTGATTTTGATATAGATGATTTATGGTAGAAGATTTGGTTTGAATCTAAAAATTTAATTGATTTGTATAGTTGATTAGTGCAAGTTACTTTTGAAATGAATGAGTTGTTGAAACTGTTTTGTTTGACTCTGAATGGTGAAATTAGGCAAAATTATGCAGATTTTTCTCCATATCTCATTTAGGCGAGATAATTCTCTTTTAAGTGAGAATAGAATGAAAAAAAAAGGGTGTTCTCGGGTCTTTTCTCACTCAAGTGAGTAAATTCTCACTCAAGTGAGACATGGGATGAAATTTTCGGTGCTCTCGACTTGATTCTCGCTCAAGCGAGAGAATTTTCGCTTGAACGAGACCCATTCTCGCTCAAGCTAGAATCTTTGTAAAATATATATATATATATTTTGCCTTTAAAAGGCACTCCAACGCTCAAGTCAGTAAAAGGGGGATTTGACACTCGGAGGTGTACAATGATAATGACGTACCTTGATCTTAGAATGTGCGTTATTTATATTATTTTAATGGGCTTACCTTATTGGGTCAGATTTGTGGAGTGGATCACACTTAAGGATGTATAATTCTTAATGGTAGTTTAGCTTTGTTGACCTTGATTTGAGCGTTAATGGTTTAAGTGTATCGGTAGGTTTGCACGTCCATCCAGGTCTTGGTCAGTCCGATCAAGGGAACTGAGTAATGGCATTTGACCGGTCGGTCCATACCAGTACATGTGTAAATATTTATGTTGATCATTTATGTATATCATAAGATTAGATATGGGTAAAAGAATATTAGAATAACTACAATACAATTGTTTTGTTAGAGTCAATGGGAAATTATTAATATTATTGATATAACCATTTTTAAATAAGTATATTATAGGATTAGATATGGGTAAACGAAAATGTTAACTACAATACAATTATTTTGTTAGAGTGAATGGGAAAATTATTCATATTATTGATATAACCATTTTTAAATATGTCAATAGAGGTCTTGACTGTCTATGTAAAATAATACCTTGAATACTTCAGCTTTTAAGTTTATGGAGACTTAAGACTAAGACAACATTAATTAAAATTCATAGACGAATCTATAAAGGGAATCTTTAATCCGGTTGGTTTGAAATTTTTCACCTAAACTTGTTACTTGTCAACAAAAACCTGGTAAGGCCATTTTCAACAACAATTAATTAGAGAACACACACTACAAGAAAATCATGAAATAGAAATCAATTTTTAGAGACCAAAATAATTAGTTACAATAATAATTAAATTAAAGATCATTTTATAAATTAAAAAAAAATTATATTATTATTAAATAGTTTTTAAATTGGTATTCAATTAGCAATCAAGATTTTAACTGTCTATTATTTAATTTCTAAATTTGATAGAAAAATGCTTAACAATGACATAAACTAATTTAAAAACTAATTTTTATTTAGTTTATAAAATTGTCTCTAACTTAGTTACTATTACAATTAATTATTTTAGTCTTTAAAATTTATTTTTATTTGATGAATTTTTTTTTAGAGACAACGTCACTACACTCAGCAGGCACAAACACAGTATGTGGGATATGTAGTTGGTGGTGTAGGTTTTATGGCCTGAACAAAAGATATATACAGAAAACGAACTACATCATTACCAAAACTGACCTAAAATGTTTGAGTTATTAATTAGAAGTGGAAGACAAATGTAGATGCCCAATAGAAATAGCTGATAACCAATGTATCACCCACTCAAATACCCTAATATGGAGCTTTTGCTTATATGTTCAATGTCCGTGTCATTTTGGTTGGAAGACGGTGCCAACCATACCCCAATCAATGGGGGACCATTCAAACACAATTTTTATAATTAGTAAATACTAGAACAAAACTAAAAAACACTTTAACTATATATCTAAGTTTCTTTATTAAAAGTGAAGATTCGTACCACAACAAAATTGTACATAAACTTTAATTTGGATTTTGTAAACTGATTTTATAAAATTAAATTAAGTTTAGAATATTTTTTTTTTAAATAATATTGTTTTCGTATGTTAATATAGTTTCACATCGTTTAAAAGTTAGGTCAAAGATAATTTATATACTTTCTCCTCTCTCAATCCATCGAGACGCTTTTTTAAGAACAATATCTCAAATAAGATGATTGATTCTAATGATGTTATCTCTCCGATTTGATATCAAAATAAATATCATAATTTATTTATTTTTTTAAATTATTAACGTATTATTTATTATCGTATTATTATTGGATCGTTTATAAAAATTATTTTATAATAGAAATAAGTTAAATCTCATTTTATATTATAAAGTTAAACTAAATTTAAAATTTATTGTTTAAGATGACACTATAATCTATTTAATGAAAATTTATTCGAGCTATGTTATTCATTATATTGAATCACTAATAAATATATAATTATATGTTTATTATAATCTGGTAACTGATCTAGAAGGTTTAGATAAGGCAAATAATGTGATAATTGGTGTAGAAGATGGAGTAAAAAAGTGTTTGACAAATTGACATAGAAAGAAAGAGAGGAGACGAAAAGGGGCAAAAGTGACATAACCGTGTCAGAAAGTCGCATTGTTCGCACCGCTGTGCTTGTGAATGGCGTGAAATTTGGAACATAATGCACAGTGTCAGATTCTAGAAAATGAACTATTTGATTCAGTAGTATTATTATAATGAGAGGGGTATAGTGGTTTTATTTGATAATTAAAAAAAGAAAATGTCAATTGAAGAGTTAAAGCAAATGTTTAGTTGGTAAAGTAGTGGAGATCAATCCTTCAATTATTTTTATTCATGTCTTACCTTTATTTGCTTTCAAAGTAAGGACTAATTTTATGTGGGTTGTGGATTATTTAATATCATATCATATTTATAATAGACTCAAATTTAATTAATAATTTCTAGATGAAAATAATATAATTAAATTAGACGTACTTTTAATATCTAATATTTATGTAAGTTATTATAACTTATTCTTTATATGTTATAAGGTAGCGTTGATAATTTTTCTTTCCCACCATCCTCACCATACATATGAATAACATGAATAAAGAATTTAGATGAGCGCATGTTTCTTAATCATCACCATCAATACTAGGTATTATATATGTTTTAAAAGAAAAGACATAAAAATTGATAAAGCATATAATAAAATTATAAATCGAATTTTTACTATTCTTTTTCTATTATAATTTCACAGAATATTAAAATAAGTAAAATTTTAAAACAATTAAGAAAATAAAAAAAATCGTATAAAAATAGTATAACTTTAATTGAAATATGAGTAACACCATTCTAAATTAAAATTATTGTGTGGATGAAATCTTGATACAACTTACTATTTTAATAATTTTTAAAAATTTACTTATAATTAATAAGTGAAATTAAATCAGAATAACAAGGCACGTTTTTCTCTTTTTCTCTCTCTGCTTTTGGGTGGGGTGCGCTAACAAATCATAAGGCACGTTTTGTCGGTGACTGAACAATTCACACTCACGTACTGTACTTTACTTACTTGAAGTTTAGGTAAATATTGACTACTAAAACTTATTTTACTACGATTCTTCTTCTAGAAAGTACACCTATTTTATACAGGGGATACTTTTATTTAAATCCAATAAAATTATTAAATTAAGATTTTGTTTTCAAAATATTTTATTATCATATTTTTTATACAATCCAAATTGTAAATAAAATATAATAAAAAGAATGCGTTAAAACTTTTTAAAACAAATTGAAGGAAAAATCAGAGGGAGTAAAAGATACAACTGCTTTAGGTATATTTTGATAAACTTCTAAACGACTTTAAAAATAAAACAAAATATTTGATAAATTGTTTATCTGGTATATTTTTAAGTTGAAAAGATATAAATGTATTTTTTCTTAGGTTTAGAATTTACATTTATAATTATTTTGCTCTTTGAGTCATAATTATTTTTATCAATTAATTTCTGATTATGTTGATCTTATCATTTAAAACGAATAATTCAAACAAGGTGATTTTTCAGATTTATTTTATGATTAGAATTTAATAATAAATATGAATGTGTTTGATTTCATTTTATGATTAAAATAATTGTGATCAACACAGTATATTCCTAGTAAAGCATAATCGGAGATTATCATGAGATAACTTTAATCTTAAGTGATGGAAGAGGCCCCAGCAACCAAAAGAGCGTCTAGGACCAACCTTGCATGAAGGGCAACCACAAGAGCTTCTAGGACCAACCTTGCATGAAAAGCAACAAAAAGAGCGTCTAGGACCAACCTTGCATGAAGGGCACCCACAAGAGCGTCTAGGACAACAAGGTCCATGACCAAGAGAGTTGATGTTCCAAGAAGGCCCATCAAGCGTTATCATAGTTTTATTTGTGGTGCAAATAGCATAGCATTGTGAACCTTGTTTAATTCTGCAAATTAGGATTAAATTAGGATTACCTAGATTAGTTACGATTTCTAGAACCTACCACACTAATCTAGGCCGACCATGTGAAGGCTAGGTGGCCATGTGCTCCCATGTGCCATGTGTTCCATGCGCTTACACTTGCATGTAATTTGGCTAGCATTTCATTTGTATTTGGCTCTTCAAATTTCAGCCCTCCAATCCTATATAAGGAGGTGCTTGGCTATCATTTTGTAAGATTAAATTGAGTATTGTTATGCTGCCAAACTTGAGCCATACTTTACTCCCTTGCCTAAGATTTAAGTCTTAATCTTCAATCTTTTCACCTTCCAAAGGGGCTGGCCGAACCTCCCTAAATTCCTACTCTTCATGCACCTCCAAGGCAGCCACACCTCCTAGGAGGGCCTTGTTCCATCAACAATCCACAAAGTTTCCGCAAACCACCCAAAATTCACAAAAGAGAATAGCTTAATGCCATCATTTGGTATCTAGAGCTATGGTCTTCAAGAGATAAGTATCTCTTTGTATTTTTCTGCTTGAGTTCTTCTTATATTCATATTGTTCATCTTTGTTCATCTTGTCTTGCTGTTTTT
>Ga0123342_1003814_pt1 | contig 23715 bp, 16 predicted proteins | sample Turbeawhitnodule_FD_89960 | JGI IMG/M metagenome (GOLD analysis project Ga0123342, IMG submission 89960) | Root nodule microbial communities of legume samples collected from Mexico - Turtle bean Mexico white nodule | ecosystem: Host-associated > Plants > Roots > Nodule | place: Mexico: Nepantla... | reverse complement strand
TACTTAACCACTTGGTTAAGTTAATGTCCAGTGGGGATTTTCCTTAGGTTTTCACTCATAATTGCCTAAAAATCTCAATCCTAAAACTAAAGTGTCACCTAAATGAAAACTCTTAAAATCAACTCACATCATGTGGTTATCAGAGGTTAGGTTCTTATGCTTAATTTGCTTGAGTTGATTTGACACTTTTACATTTCTTTACATTCAAGTATCTTTAATTCTTCTGTTTAAATTCAAGTACCTTTAAATTCTTGTCTTTATTTTCTTGCATTTTATTTTCCTTCCCTTTATTTCTTGCAAAAAAAAAAAATCGGCCATTTTATATTCATAACATTATTTCGCTTATTGGATATGTTTCTCTTTATGTCTCTTGTTGATCTTGCCTTTTGTTTTGAGTCATATGTGTTAGGTTTGATGGCTATAACAAGAGGTGAGAAACTGTTTTCGCAAATACTTTGCTTAGAATGAAGCTTTAACAAACAACACACAGAAGCAGTTCAGAAACCAATTCAAAAGCCAAACAAAAATTGTAATCAGAAATTTAATTGGTTAATTGAAGTTACAATTTAACCGGTTGTTTATGATAGCGGAAAATACAAACAGTTTAGTGAGAGATGAGATAGAGAGAATTACACACAAAGATTATCCTGGTTCACTCAATCACAGAGCTACATCAGTCCTCAGTCAAACCACTAAGTTTTCACTATGCAATCAATCACAGATTACACAAACACCACACACAAGAAGGTGACTTTGAATCCTACAAAGCCTACTCACCCTTCTTGCACACAACAACCACCTCAAGCCTGAATCCCACTGACTTTACAGGATTTTACACAGTTATACAGAAATGTTACATAAGAACTTGAACAGGATTAGAAAACACCTAGTAAGACACAATACACCAACACCCTATTGATCAGTTATTTCAAAGACAGCAAAGCACAAGGCAATCTTTCTAAAAAACTTGGTTGAAACCTTTTCACAAACAGTTTTGGTAATCACTCAAATCAGTCTCAACTAAGAGTATTAAAAGGTTTCTGTTTCATCAAACTTTATCCCTCTCGTCATCATCTAAATGTTTGAAACAAACACATATTTATAAAACTTGAAATGCTAACGTTAGAGCAAATAAGTTAAAAACAGATTTTCAAAAAATTGTTACAAGCATACACATTTAATCGGTTAAAACCACGATTTAACCGGTTGAATGCTCTTGTTAGTTATAAAACAGTTTTAAAACTTTCTTTGCCAACTAAGTTACAAACAACCGATTATCTCGACATTTTAATCGGTTGTTTTCCCTTTGCATGGAAAAACACTTTAACCTTTAAAATTGATTGAAATGAGCTTTGTCTAAGATTCAAAACTGATCTTACAAAGATTCTAAACCCCAAACCAAAACCTAAACCTAAAACATCACACAGATTTAGGCTTCACATGGATTTGGCACATCAAAGCTTCCCATCTTTAACAATATGTTCATTAATGTTCAAGGAGTCCTTGTTTTGATTCTACTTACTTGCTTTTAATTTTGAAAGTTTGCAAAGTAATTAGAAACTTGTTTTAGTAGAAGTATATTTAAAGTTCCAAACAAATGATTTCAAGTGTTCAATTATATTGAATCCCAAATTTTTTTGTGAAAATTGAAAGTTCTTGGAAAAAAATGAATGATGCAAACCATGGCCATTTCTTTCCATAAGTCAAAACTAGTATAAAAAAAAAAAACATCAAAGAGAAGTTCAAACGCATCTTTGGGTATCACTTACCAAAGCCAAACATTTTCAAAAAATGGATTCAACTTGATTGGCAAATTGTTTTCACCATTGTGGAATTTTTTATCTTTTTGCTTTAACAATTTCTAAAGAAAAAGTTTCATAGTTAAAAGTTTAGTAAGTATCTTAGAATCTTTTTGTGTGCATTTTTCTTGCTTGTCTTCCTTTTCAAGTTTTGTCATAATCTCTTTTTCAACATTTGGTTTAGCTTTTCTTGTTTAAGCTTTTCTTGTTTGTCTTTTATTTTCTTTTCCTTAAGTTTTGTGGTGATTTCCTTTGAGATCAAGTGTTGAAGGCTTTGACCTTTTTCATTTGAAAGTTTTTTCATCCACAAGAAAGACCTTGGCTAAGGGAGGAAAATTATTTCTTTTGAGTGCTTTGAGTGATCTTTCTACAAGTGGCGCAACCTTGATCGTGAATTTCTTACTAACTTCTTTTCTCTAATTGTTTGTCACTTATGTTTTATGGCTCGTATTTCTTCAGGGGAATCTTCTAAACCCCAATCTCCCCAAAAGGCATTCCTTATGGGTGAGTTGGCGGCAGCCAAAAGATCCTTAGCACAAAAGGATGAAGAGATGAGACAAATGGAGGAGAGACTCCAAAGGCTAGAATTGGCCTATGATAGACCCCAAAGAGGAAGAAGATGGAATCCAAGGCGTGAATCAAGAAGTTATCAACACTATGATAGCCAAGATGAAGAGGACGAATGGAGAGTGCATCACTTTGATGATAGGCGCCAACATGTGGCAAAGCCTTCTTTACCTTTTGTAAAAATTCCTAGTTTTAGTGGGGAAGGTGATCCCAATATTTACCTAGGATGGGAGGCTAAAGTTGAACAAATCTTTAATGTACATGAGGTCCAAGAAGACCAAAAAGTAAAGTTAGCCTCCTTAGAATTTTTAGATTATACCATGCAATGGTGGCACAAAGTTGTAATGGACATTGGACTTAACAAGAGGCCAGTCGTGGTCTCTTGGGAGGATTTGAAGTTATGCATGCGCGCTAGATTTGTTCCTCCACACTATTGGAAAGAGCTTTTGTTGAAGCTCTAACGGCTTCAACAAGGAACACAAAGTGTGGATGATTATTTTAAAGAACTTGAAACAACATTAACTAAAATTGACATGCATGAAAGTGAGGAGTCCAAAATGGCTAGATTTGTAAGTGGCTTGAGAAGATACATCCAAGATGTGGTAGAACTCTATGAGTACTCCTCTTTAGAAAAGTTGGTTCACCTTTCCATCAAGATTGAATGACAAATATCAAAGAAAACCTCTTTCAAAAATTCTCATAATGATGGCTTATACCACTCCTCTTGGAAAAATAAAAACAAGTTCTCTTCTAAAACCTTTCCCTCCAATTTGGTAAAAGAGACCACTTACAACCCTAGGGATTCTAAACCCTCCATTATAACACCTAAGTCCCCTCCCAAAACCTCAAGTAAAAAGTGTTTTAAATGTTTAGGTTTTGGGCATATAGCGGTTGATTGTCCAACCATAAGAACCATGATGGTTAAGGGGGGCAAGTAGTAAGTGAACATAGTGATCAATCTTCTAGGTCTAACTCCCCCTCCCCTTCAAAAACCTCTAGTGATAATGAATGTGAGATACCTTGTGAAGGTGACTTATTGGTAATAAGGCGAATGTTAGGGACAATTTCAAAACCTTTGGATGACACCCAAAGAGAAAATATTTTCCACACTCGCTGCCTTATCAACAACAAGTTATGTCCACGATAATAGATGGGGGTAGTTGTGCTAATGTGGCAAGTACAAGAGTAGTAGAGGAGCTTGGCTTACCCACTATCTCTCATACAAAGCCCTATAAACTACAATGGCTTAGTGTCGAAGGAGAAATCATGGTAAATAAACAAGTCCTCATAACTTTTGCTATAGAAAAGTATAAAGATGAGGTTTTATGTGATGTTGTGCTAATGGAAGCAAGACATATTCTTTTGGGAAGGCCATGGCAATATGATAGACAAGATCTACATAGTCTAACCAACAAAATGACTTTTACCTTCCAAGGGTACAAGGTTATCTTAAAACCCCTATCTCCAAAAGAGGTTCATGAGGACCAATTAAAAATGAAAACAAAAAGAGAAAATGAAAAAAGAGAAAGAAAGAAAAGATAAATCGAGTCACAACATATCCTCTTCCACCACTAAATCAATCATGTTGATTCGAGCCATGCTACAAATTGCAACTCCAAGGTGTCCTTCTTCCTTATCTTTTTCATTACCAAAGGTTTCTACCTACACACCATCTTTGTTAAAGAATGTTAGGAATGATTTTCAAACACCTACTAAAGGTTTCCACCTTTTAAGAGGATTTTCATCACAAAGATTTGTCATTCCCAAACATTCTTTTAAAACTTGGTCTACAAATAGAACCCCGTCTAATGCACCCCAACACTTAAAGAACATAAGTTGAGTTCACATCCCAATCCTTGCACTATCTTATATGTGAACAAACTAACTATGTTATCTATAGGAGTTCTGAATTCGAGGTTGAATTCTCTTGAACTTGGGGGGCATGATACAACCCAAGTAGCTACGAAGATGACCAAGGAAGCAAAAGACAGCACATGGTGAACTGTCATCTCAACAACCAATTCATAAACCCACCAAGGATCACATGGACCTCACCAGAGGAGCTGAGCATAAACCATCACACCAACTATTCTTCCTTTTGGTCTTCTTATAAGATACAAATATGTTGTAAATAATTTGGCTCACTTTGGGGGTCCAAATAACAAATATAGGCTAGAATAAGGTACCTTTAGCATAATAGGGGGTGTGGGTAGCATTTTATCTTGTTTTAGCCCATTTGAAGGCATTTTGACCTAGTTTCTAGAAGGACAAACTTAGGATGCGGGTTTGACTAAGGCTACCCATTTTACCCCTTTAACTTGTTCTCCAAGGCTCCTTCACCTATAAATAGGAGGCCTACCTAGTGTATTTGACAAGTTGAATTGAATAGAAGAAATGTTACTCTGCACAAATTTGTGTGTGATGCTAGTGAGGCTTGTTCCTCTTAGTCTTTAGTCTTATCTTGTTCACATCTACTTAACCACTTGGTTAAGTTAATGTCCAGTGGGGATTTTCTTTAGGTTTTCACTCATAATTGCCTAAAAATCTCAATCCAAAAACTAAAGTGTCACCTAAATGAAAACTCTTAAAATCAACTCACATCATTGTGGAAGGTACACTCAGCGATGTGAGCAGTGCTAGAAACACGCTAATTGGCACCACGCACCGGCAGAGGAGCCACCGTCAATTTATAGTCTATGGTCATTCCATACATGGGGAATAGACATTCTAAGTCTTTTCCCTCTAGCCATACGTCAAATGAAGTACCTTGTGGTGGCCATCGGGTACTTCACCAAGTGGATTGAAGCCGAGCCCGTTGCCCAAATCACCGCTCACAAGGTACAACATTTCGTATGGTAGAACATAGTATGCCGCTTTGGGGTTCCCAAATATCTGGTGTCAAATAACGAAATGTAGTTCGTCAGTCGGCAACTAGGCAAACTATGCTCGAAGCTTGGAATAAAACAGATATTCGCCTCAGTGGAACACCCCCAGACAAATGGCCAAGTCGAATCAGCCAACAAAGTCTTGCTTAGAGGCTTGAAGAGAAAGTTAAAGAAAGCCAAGGGAAGCTGGGCAGAGGAGGTTCCCCAAATTCTATGGGCTTATCACACCACGCCTCAGTCCACTACCAAAGAAACACCGTTCAGTTTGGTGTATGGAACAAATGCTATGATCCCCGTAGACATTCATGAGAGCTATCCCCGGTTTCAGAATTTCGTTGCTGAAGAATCCAATGAGGGGAGGAAGGTGAACTTGGACTTACTAGATGAAGTCCAGGAGCAGGCACATATTAAATCAGAAGCACTGAAAAGAAAAGTCAAGCTGAGACAAAGAACCAAGGTCAGACCTCAGCAATTCCAGGTTGTCGACTTGGTGAATAAGTTGTCTCAAAATGGACAAGACCATTTTGCATAGTTGAAGTGCTTGGGAATGCTGCATACAAGTTAGAAACCTTGGAGGGAGGACCTATTCCTCGGACGTGGAACGCTGCTAATCTTAAGTTTTATTTTAGTTAAATTGATAGTTTTTGTTGAACAATATGGTGTTGAAAAGGTGATGCTCTTTTTCCCTTGAGGAGGGTTTTTTAATGAGGTCACCTAATAAAAGGTTGTTTTCAAGATGTTGTTTGCTTTCTTTTGCTTTTCTTGTTGATTGTGATGCATGATGCGACGACCTTTTCCTCGGAGGAGTTCTTCCAGAAAAGGTCGTGTGAACAATTGATTACCATTGGCAGATAAATCGACCTTCCTTGGGAATTTGCACTGCAGGTAAAGTTGAACAGATGCTTCATCCAGACTGGCACAAAATAAGTCGAGCTAACTCGGTGTGAAAGTGATTACCCGGGTCTAGGCGCTCTGTGGGATGAGTAAGGTTGCACTAATAGATCACCTGACCCAGTACAAGGTAAGTCAGGCTAGCCCGGTGTGAAAGCAATCACCCGAGTCTAGGCGTTCTTGGGGCCAGTAAAGTTGCATAGATAGGTCATTCAGTTGACGCATGGTAAACTAGCTCGGTGTTCAAAGAAACACTCGAGTAGACGTCTTGTGTGTAAATTGATTCTGTGTTGGCAGGTAAGTCGACCTTCCTCGAAAGATTCCAAGTAGGCGCTCTGCAAAAGAGCATTGCGACTAAGTTGTATAAGCGCATAGTAAGTCGGGCTAGTACGTAGAAAGAACAAATCAAGCTCAGAAAGGAGCAGTTGTCTAAGTACACGCAATAAGAAACAATACTTGGCAAGATCAAGGTATACGATCCTTGCCCAAGTTTGTGGAGTGCATTTGTATACACCGAGTTTGAGCATTATCTCGTAGTAGCTACGGAGTATGGTCCAATGAAAGGTTAGTTCTTCTTTAAGTTTGAATCCTTGTTATGTCATGATGGAAAAAGTTGGTGTAAGTAGTAAGTTATTTGTATATGTAGTTGTTATACTTAAGTGCATGTGCGTCAGTATAAGTTGTTATGCTCAAGCTAGTCGAAAGACGACCACGGTACACGTAAGCAAATAACTAAAGCATAAGCATATGAAAATCATAACAAAAGTTAAGAGTATGTAAATAAGTTCATAATTACACCAAGGTCATTTTCCTACTCTTCTGCTAGTTGCCTGTTTACAACCCTTTTGTTTGGCCCCAGTTGTGAGAAGTCCAAGCTCGGGTGGAGGCTGGAGGCTTGCTCGACAGCAACCTTGAATCCCACCAAGAGATCTTGGGCAATTTCCCCTTTGCAGACCTCGACCTCGTCAGCAAAGAACTTGTCCTTCTGGACAAGCTCTTGTTGCAAGTTGGACAGGCGGTTTTCCAGACAAATCTCACGCTCAGCGGCCTCCTTAGTTTTATCCTCTAGAAGTTGCTCAATTTGTTGATGGAGGGCTCGGAGGCTCTGGATCTCTTGTTGCAAGCTCGCCATCCTCTGTTGAGTTTCTTGTTTCTCCTGTTCGATGGCGGCTTTTTGGCTCCGCATCTTCTTCACGACCACGCATCTTATGGCCGAAGCCTGCCCAAACTGCTTCATATCATAGCCTATTGTAGCAGGTGGTGGCCCCCGTGACCACCCATTCTTTCTTCATCTTCTGGGTGCAACAAAGAGTCCTCCAGGTAGGATGTGATATCAACATAGGAGTCCCACAAACCCTTCCTCCTTTAGCTCTCCGCACCCCCTTCGAGATGGCCTAGTGTGGCGGGAAGGGCGGTAGAGGGTTGTGGAGAAGGGGTCGTGTTCGAGGTCGCCTGGCCCCGAGAAAGGGAAGGTAGGAGGCTGATGACACGGGCCCTCCCTCATTTCCTGGTAAAAACGGAGACCGAGGCAATGTCCTCGTCGTCCTCGAAGGAAGTGGGGGCGACTGCCGCCTTCAGAGGCAAATGGCTGGCCATCTTTGCCTTGGTGGCCATCTTCAGCAGGTCATCCTTGTTAAAACGAGCTAACATCCTATCTGCAAGGGAAATACAGAAAAAAGTGGTTACGTCTTGTAAGCAAAGTTTTTATTCTCTAAGGATAAAGGGGAAAAGGTATACCAGTGTAACTCTTTAGAGAGTCCGAATCAAATTCGTTGGCTAGGAGGTGGGCAGTATTGAAGGCTACTGGGAGGCTTGTGAAAAATTTGCAAACCTCCTTATCAGCAGGAGCTAACTTTTCTAGGCGTCGAGTAAGCTTGGAGTTGGGTTTTTCAGTCCAATATAGGGGAAAACCATCTAGGATATCAGGGTGCTTCTTGTTAGCTCGAACCTTGAGGAAGTGGCCATTAAACTTTTTATACAAGGATTGGAAGAGGGTAAGGATTCCCTTTCCAGGGATACTATTTACAGAGACCCAGAGTTGGCGGTTTAGTTTCTTTACCTCGAAGAGGTAAAGGAACACGTCTACAAAGGGTGGGACACCAAACTGGTCACAAAGAATAGAAAAGGCACGAAAAAATGCCCAGCTATTGGGATGTAGCTGGGCAGGAGCTACATTAAGCTCGGTCAAGAGTTCTTTTTCAAAAATAGACAGAGGAAGACGGAGAAGGACTCTCTTCAAAACTATGGCATAGAAATAGCAAAAGGGTTTGTTGGGAGATATGGTTTCATCACAACACACTGGCTCATCTACCGCACAAGGGTCTAGGAAAATCCAATCATCCTCTTTGCCGAAGTGGCACTTACTTTTCCTAAGGATTACTATCTTTTCATGGGAGGTGTAGGAAGAGGTTTCGGAAAGGAGGTTTGGCGGTGCCCAGAGATACAAGGATTTATAATCCATGGAGGGTTGCATCTAAACACAAGCACCGCAGAAAGCAAAAAATAGCTCAGACCCAACGCAGTATAGAAACAAGCAAACAAGTATAAATTCATGCAGAAGAACAGAAAAGCGAAACCTAAACAAGTATTTAAGAATTCAAGCGACAACATGCGAATGATCAAAATCAAGCATAAGCGTAAATGGGTGCAAACAGATGGTGGTCCAGGCAGAGCATGCAATTGCAAAAGATGAATAGTCACAAGGGGAGAAAAGGAGTACCTTTCACGGTTAGAAGAAGAAAAGCTTGAAGACATGAGAAGGAATGAGTGAGGAGCTCTGAACGATGAGAAGGAAAAGGTGCAAGTTTGAAGGTTTTTTTTAGGGGTTTTAGTGTTTATGCAACTAAGTTCTAAGAGAGGAAGGAATTCGAAATGGTTGAGTTTCGCTGCCATTGGTGCTAAGACACGTGTGTATGTGGGGGCCACGAACAATAACATGTCACTTCAAAAAATGCTTCGAACGTCGTGCCCCACCTACCTCTGAGAAACGGTCACGTCAGCGTTAAGGGTACTCAAGAGACTCTTCGCTTAGCCAAGCTCAGCTCGAGCCTGGGGGCTTATGTACTGACCAGTGCTCGGCTCTCGGTGTTATTTTTCTATGCTTGGTTCTTTGAGATATGGGAGGTCAGCTCGATCATTGGCCCTGGGTAGATGGCCTTTTAGGGAAGGCCCAAAGCGCAAGAAAGTGTCGTTACGTAGAGTAATTTTATATATGCATCCACTTATAGATATGTTTGGGGCGGTAAATATAATTTTTTTATTATGTTTGTTATGGGTATATGACGATATTTCCTATTGTGTTTTTCTATTGCATATCTGTTACATATGGCTAGTTGCTAAAACCCTATCAAAATAGGGAGATGCATAGTAACAGAAAAGGCCTACGAATGGTACCTGAAGATCATTGGTGTCCATGGTAGGTGGTTTTTCTGTTACAGGTACAAGGTACAAGATTAATGTGTTTAGAATATTTTCGGTTAAGATTTGCTTATCTCCAAGGAGAATGATTGCATAGTGCATAGGCGGCAATAAAAGGAGAGTAAGTCTCCAGGTAAAGGTACGCTATTTTTTAGACACTTTCAACAGGTAACGCCCTCTGTCTCAGCGAAATCTTATTCTAGTGCGACAAGGATTTACGAGCTCGATTCCAGAAGAGATATATATAGAAGGAGCATTCAAGTCAACTGGCAACCCAGTCAACCGGCAAAAACAATAACCATTTATAATACTTGTTTTCCTCATTCCACCCAAACAAATTTCCAAAACAAAACTATGACTAATCGAATTCTAAAACAAACATTCAATTAATCGATTAAAAAAAATTAGCTTAACCTTTACTAAATTTCCATCTTACTAACACTGACTGACTTTAATAAATTAAAACTGTTTATCCTGAAAGATTAAGTGACATTCAAAAAAATAATTATTCTCTACATGTGATACTCTTACAATACTTCTTAAAATTAAAACAAAGACTTGAAATTATTTTTTATGTACAAAATGTAGTATTTACATAATATCATTAGAATCTAAAGAAACCATGATTCACCTAATAGAAAGATTAAAATGAGTAGAAAACTCCAGTTTTAAAAAGTTTTTATGAATCTTGTTGATTTAGGATTCTGAAACAACTGTGACTGACAATTACAGTTATCTAATCTTTTACACTGGCACAGGAAAGAAAGTTTGTCCATTTTTGTTGTCTTTGTTGGAATAATTGGGGTGGAAGAAAAATGACAAAATAAACTCTGACTTTCTCTTCACCCTTCCCATGAAATTACCTAACCTCGAACTTAGTTCTTACTTCACATGAAATTGAGCAGCAAAACCAGTGCATATTCAACAACTGTCATGGCTGCCCCCTCAATCATGGTGATTGAAAAATATTCTTTCTAGGGAAAGAAACTACAGTGAAAAGCTTCCAAAGCAGTGACGCTGGTTAGGGTCACTGTGATGTGATGAAGGGATTCATTTCTTCGATGGGCCTAAATATTCTATTTCAATGGAATCAATGGGCTCAAAAAATAAGTGCATGGAATTTATTGTAAAAATTAACTCTATTCAGCTACACTTAATTCATCTATTTTCATTTAATCATTGTATTAAAATATTTAAAAATGGACTTTTTCAAAAGAATTTTTCAAAGACTAATGATTTGTCTTTTATGGCAATGAATTAACACTGTTAACCCAGTCAACAATTACATACAATTTTTTTTTCTATTTTTGGAAAAAAGTCAGCAGCTCCTAAATATTTTAATTATACCCTTTTCAGGCTATAACTTGATAAATTTTGTAAATTACACATTTAACCACTATTATGTATGAAAATGTTACACCTAAGTTTAATTAATTGGGATTGAATTCATATAGCTAAAATATTTATTGTTTTATAACTATTGTTTTAATAAATAAATAGTATATACACGAATATTTTAAAAACTTAATTGCAATTTTGATACTTATATTTTATAAAATCTGTAATTTTGATAAATAATTTTCATACAACTTTCATACTACTTTTACGCAATTATTCATACTTTTGTTCAATTTTAAGTTCGGTTATTCATATTTTTCTATTATTTCGGATATAACGTGTAAAATTGGGAAACGTATGGTACTGTGAAGTAAGAGAGGGAGAAATTTGTTGTTTGATATACTTTGATAATAATTTAATGTATTTTTAAAACTGAAAAATTGAATAACATTATGGATAATTAGAAATTAAAGGGCTAAAATTACGTAAGAATTGAACTAAAATTATGAATAGTTAAAAAAGTTTCATTTATTATTTGCTAATTGTAACGATTAGATTTAATAAATTACAGCATACAATATTTTTAGTGACAATACCGGAATTAAATATTGAAATCTTTTTATATTATTATGATTGTATGAACATATATTGACTTGAATATAATGATTAATGAAAAGCCAACTCTCTTAAAATTTGTAATAAATTGATTGTACAGAAAATTATGAGCTTTCCTAAATATTAAATACTTTGATTTCTTTGTCTCAGACTGACATAAATAACCATCTTAATAATATTACTATTTGTTTGAAAATGGCAAGAAAGGAAAAGAAACCCTAGACATATCATTAATGATTTTGTCTGGGGACAGTAACATAGTGAAATGAAACTTGTTTAGGGTTTGAATCAAAACTAAAGTAATTCTCTGTGGGCAGGCTCAGCACATGATCTAGAACTTTCTTCAAGCTTCCACGTGTGATGATGCCACTTCATCAAACCAGCTCTGTAACATAGTTACACATAACCCAAACACATGACTGCAACGAATTGTGACACTGCCACGTACCCTCTTTTGCATGGTTACACCAAATGCTATGCAGCCACGCCCATTCTCACCACCTATATCTATCACCTTCACTCTCTTTCTCTCTTTCTCTCTCTGTGATGAACACCTCAACCACCCTATATAACTCACCCTTATTCCTCTAACAATATCCATTCTCCACACACTTTTTTGTATTGTTATTGCTTCACTCTTTCCTTCACTACACCAAAATATGAGCACCATTTGTTCAGAACACAAGTTCCAACTTCAACCCTCTCACCAACTTCTCTCCCTCAAGAAATCCCTAAGGGAAATTGACATCCCGCCAAGGAAGCTCCTCATGCGCCGCGCCGCCGCCGACATGTTTTCCGACGACACCCTCCTCCACAAATACCTCCCCAACACCAAATCCATGGACTCCGACGACTCTGATGATGTCGGAGACCCTTATGCCTCCGACGAATTCCGCATGTTCGAGTTCAAGGTTCGTCGGTGCACTCGCAGCCGGAGCCATGACTGGACAGACTGTCCTTTTGCACACCCCGGCGAGAAGGCTCGCCGCCGTGACCCTCGTCGGTTTCATTACTCTGGGACGGTGTGTCCAGAGTATCGGCGCGGGCAGTGTAGCAGCGGCGATGCGTGTGAGTTCTCTCATGGGGTGTTTGAGTGCTGGTTGCACCCTTCTAGGTATAGAACTGAGGCTTGCAAGGATGGGAAGAATTGCAAGCGAAAAGTTTGCTTTTTCGCTCACACCCCTCGCCAACTCAGGGTTTTGCCTCCCCAAGACAGTATCAAGAAGAAAAAGTGCACCAATATGAGTCCTCATAATCATAATCATAATAATAATAATAATAGTAACCATTGCTGTTTGTTTTGTCATTGCTCATCTACTTGTTCACCAACTTCTACCCTGTTTGGCATGTCTCATTTTTCTCCTCCTTTATCACCTTCTTCCTCTTCCTCTTCCCCTTCTAGGTTTGAGCCTAGCCACCGTCATGGTGTTGTGAGCTACAAGGATGTGTTCTCCGAGCTTATGTGCTCCATGGAGGGTTTGAATTTTGGCGAGACTTCATATGTGTCTGCTTCAAATCCTCACAGTCTGTCTTGGCTTGATGTCTCTGAGGATAACAAACAGTTCAATATTCATTCACCAACCATAGCTACTTGTGGAAGCTTTTCCAATAATGAGAATAGAAGATTTTTGAGGGAAGGAAGTAGAAGCTTTTCCATTAATGGGAATGGAAGGTTTTCGAGGGAAGAAAGTGGGGTTGTTGATGATGTCATAGCCCCAGATCTGGCGTGGGTTAATGACTTGCTGATGTAGGTTATTATTAATACGTGTTGAAGATGATGACAAAAAGATGCATGGTGGGATCTGTGACGAGGATTTACCAAGTGTAAATACATGTCGGAGCAAGCAACATATCCTTGGCTTCTATTGTTATTATTGTTTCGAGTACTTTCATTGCTTTCTGAATTTTGTTCAATGTTGTCAAAATTAATTCTGTAATTTTTGTGTCCATTATAATTAGATTTGATCTTTTGTTCCGAGGATTATGTAGAGAAAGAAAGGGAAACTGATTCATGCAATGCAATGTTGAACTTTTCTTTCTGTTTTGGATTTTTCGTTGGCATAACTATCTTATCACCACTGTAGTAAGTAAATACGTGCCTTAATCTCATTCTCTGCCATATGGAATCATCATTTAGATTTTTTGTTGTTCTGTTCTGTTGTGTTGGCCATTGGTGTCAAAGCAAATTCAGCAGATGCTTACACATGTCAACCATGCAGTGCTTATCGTGACGAAATTTAAGATGATATATTCTCTCAAAATTTATTGTATGCGGTGCTCTATTAATTTGCTTGATTCTGGGGTAAATAGAAAATTGTTCATCCAGATAAAGATTTTTTCGTGAATCACGAGGAGGCACTCCAATTAATGTTAGGGGAAATCATATTCATAAAAAAAAGTGTGTTTGCTTTTTCTCTCTCCTTACATTTTCACTTTATATTTTTTTCTTAGCAGCATTCTTCTTCTTTGTCCTTCACTTACATTGCTTAGTTTACATGTCTTTTTCTCTTTTATGTTATTTTTTTTTTCTCTAAGTCAGAATACACCTCTTATTACGTAGAAAGTGTAACTGACTGAGAATTTAGCTTAGAATTTGAAGTAAAATTCGATAAAAGTTTTCACTTTGAAAATATAGTTCATATATCTTATTTTGAGTCACTTTTTATATTTTAAAAGAAAAATATCAAAATGCAGTGGATACTTGTCTTCTTCGTAAACATCATCTAATAAAACTGGAGCCATACTTGTATATGACGATGAAAACAATAGAGTAATTCTAAAGGAATACGTAAGTATTTTTGTTGCAAATTCCTCCCTATAGAGATGTGCTTTGTTTCTTTCAATGTTGTGCGTTCTGAGTTGGAGATCTTCATTGTTGAGATAAAGTGAGGAGGGAACTTTGCGTGAGACATTATCATAGGTTTCCTTAGATGGTTCTATTTGTTCTATTTTAGGTTACATTATCTAATTAATTGGGTTTCACTCATTGTTCAAATCCAGCATTATCTCTTCTTCTTTCATGCAGCATCCGAATTAGTCTTTTTGTTAATAGCAATTCATAAGTCATTTTCACTAACATTAAGTTTATACTATTTTTAAATGATTGAACGAGGAAACCACACAACCCATCACACTTAACTAAATACTTACATTTTTCCAAATTTTAAGAAAGTGCAAGAAAATGAGTAGATACATTGTACGAGCGTTTAAAGAAGTATTTTTTTTATAACCGTTTGTAATTAAAGATAACTGCTTGCTTCCTAAGTTTTAAGTCACAAGAAAAAATAGTTTTACTTTTTATGATAGTGGGGTCTAGGTGTTCATGCTTTCATCAATAATATATAGGTTCAATTAATCTATTATTCCATTTCAATTTGTATTCAAAGAAAGTTGAAAATGTATCTAAAAGAAAATCAAGAAATAAAAATTAATTTTAGATAAAAAAAATAATAGTTGTTATAAAAATAATTAGTTGTTATAGTGACTAAATTGGATATCATTTTATAAACTAAATAAACTTTTGTGGTTTCTAAATTAGTTTTTATTATTGTTAAATGGTTTCTAAATTGATATCTAATTAGCTACCTAGATTTTTCTACTAAATTTAGAATCTAAATAATTAGTAGTTAAAATATTGGTAGTTAAATAGATACCAATTTAGAAACTATTTAACAATAATAGAAACTAATTTAGAAACCAAAAAAAATGTCCAGACTCTAAAATGGTCTCTAATTTAGTCACAATAGCAACTAATTATTTTTTATCTCTAAAATTGGTTTTTATTTCATGATTTTCTTGTAATGTATCCAAGTGATCTTCATCATATATGTTGGTGATGAGATATGACCTTATATTAACTAGAGAAAAATGTTATTTTTTACAACTAAAAAATGTAAATGTTATTTTAATAATTATACACTAAAAAATATTTAAGTATGGGGTGAATAAGCCTTAAGTTAATAAGCAGAAGGAATTCTTTAGGTGAAGGGTCATAAAAAGGGTATGGTCGGTTGAGAAGTAGGGGAATAACCACTAGTGCAAAAAGAAGAAAATGGTACTCTTTATTTAGTGCGGCTTTTCTGTTGTCCGCTTTCGTAAAAAATGCGATGGCATTTTTGAAATTATTTTGATTTACGAATGTGGCTATTTGTATAGTCGTACTTGTAAATCAAATACGAATGCGGTTATTTGTATAGCCGCACTTGTAAATCAAAACGTTTGATTTACGAATGCGGCTATTTGTATAGCCACACTTGTAAATTAAAGCGTTTTGATTTACGAATGCGGTTTTACCTTTAGCCGCATTCGTAAATTCTTTTTTACCCTAAATTTTGAAGCGCGCCACACACATTTTCATACTTTCTTTCTCGTCTTTGCTTTCGTTTCGCGTTTGCACTCTGAGTTCATCTCCTTCTGCTACATCTGCATTCCATTTGTGTCAATGTAAGTTTCTTGAGCTCTCTTTCTTCCTCTTCATCTCGAAACATTATTTCATTGGTTGGCATTCGTTGCTCCGTCGTTTCTTCCCTATCCGCTGTCGCCGTTGTTGGCGCTCCCGTGCCACTCTTCATGTATAAATTTTTTCGTTTTTTTTACATTGTTTGGTTCCTTGCATTGGTCAATACTCTTTCATTGCCTTCGTGGGTTTTTGGTTTGCTTCGTCGTTGTTTCCATGTCCACTGCCACTTCCACTATCGTTGTCGTTGTTGGCGCTCCCGTGCCACTGTTCATCAACGTTGCCTTCACACAAGATTGGCGGTGTTTTAAAATTTTTGATTTTTTTTTAAATTTTTTTTGGCATATACAAGTGCGGCTATAAGAAATAACCGCACTTATAAATGGTATTTACAAGTACGACTATATAGCCTCACTCTTATCTCTTCGATTTACAAGTGTGTGCTAATCAAATGCAACTATATAGCCGCCCTTATAAATTTAAAATAGTCGCACTCGTTTTGCCTTTCTGTATCAGTGAACTTTGAAGTTAAGATCTCTTGGATGCTCGTGGAGGGGAAGAGTATCAGGTTTTGGGAGGATTCTTGTTGTGAAGGCGGTGTTCTAAAAGCAAGGTTCCCAAGATTCTATTCAACTTCTGTGTCTAGCCAAGCAACTTTACACCAACTAGGGTCTTGGGACGAACAAGTATGGAGATGGGAGTTGGTGTGAATGAGAGATTTGTTTGAGTGGGAAATGGAGGATCTTAACTGATAATGCATCAGATTGAGGACAAGTCCTTAGTCAAGGATTTTGAGGACCAATGGGTATGGAAGGAAGAAGCTTTGATGGTGTTTATGGTTAGCTCTACGTATAAGTCCCTTAGAAATGTTATGAGTAGGGAAACCTGACCCTTGTTCAGTATGTTATGGAGTTTTAAAGCATGACCATCAGCGCAAGTTGTAGCATGGCAGGAGTTACATAATAAAATGGCAACTAGGGACAACATGGAGAGGAGAGGTGTGGTGTTGGAGAACAGTGTTATGTGCGGTGGTGAGGAGGGACGGTTAACCATGTCTTCTTTAGTTGTGAAATAGCTTGACTAGTTTTGGAGTTTGTGCTGCCAGTGGATTGGGGAGGTGTCTGTTTACCAATAAAACCTACTTCCTAGCTTTCAATCCAAACCATTACATACCACTAGAATTAACATATTAAAACCAACAACAACTTTGCATCTACTATTGTGCCATAATCCTTACACAACAACTTTGTTGAGCAAACCTGATAGTCTTTTACAAGTTTTGTATAAGAGTTGGAACACCCCTTAAGTACTCATTCTAATTAAATTCATTCTTTGCTAATAAAAGAACAATAAAAGATACAAGGTGAAAAGTGTTTCATCTCTTCTATATTTCAGCAAAAAAAATATTTCTCTTTTCAATTATAATATGGTACAGAATTATTAACATATTGTTGGAGATCCCACATCGACTAGAGATTAGGAAATTGCATGGTATATAAGTGGGTGCAAATCTCACCTCATAAGCCGGTTTTATGAGCTTGAGTTAAGCTTAAAGTTCACTTGTTAATATAATATCAGAGCCGGTGTGAGAGGGTATGTTGGAGATCTCACATCGACTAGAAATTAGAAAATTTCATAGTATATAAGTGGGTGCAAATCTCACCTCATAAGCCGGTTTTATGAACTTGATTTAGGCTTAAAGTTCACTTCTTAATACATATCAACACTTTTAACTAATTATATAACTAAATTAAAGTATAAAAAGAGAAGTAATCTTCGTTTTTCAAACACAACATACAATTGAATCATATCTAAACCTAAATTATAATAGTTGCTAAGTAGGGTTTAACCACTAATGTGGGTTTAATTTCATGAGCTGTTAAATTGCGATAAGACTATAGTTAAGAAGTATTTTGAATTGGGAAGTGAAATTTAGATAAAACAGAAAGTTGGTGTTGATAAATCCATTGGAAGTGGGTATGAATTGAATGAATATCCAATTTCAGAAGTACTTAACTGAGTTTAGATACAAAAGGGGTGGGGCAATTAACATAGATTGGTGTTTTGTGGTGCTCCTCATTACTTGTTAAAGAAGAACACTAAATGATGGAGCAAAGTGGCTTTAATGGGGTGAGATTTGTTTCCTAGGAGGTAAACTTATCTGAAAGACAGATGAGGGGGTGAAGGGAATGACCCATAAGGATGTGTATGGAATAAGTCATTTTGGTGGGGTTTGTGGTTAGGTATAGTGATTGCCATAAACTCACACACACCTAATGGTGTGGGATGGGGGAGCACCCCATGCTAAAATGACCCCTTTTGGAGTTTGAGGTCCCCTCTGTGCCCTTAACTTTGTGTCACAATTTGATGTTCCTTTGTAGAAGAAAATTGAAGAGCAGCTTTTGTGGGACAAACACCCCATGCTCTTGTTATGGTTGTGACTCTAGGAAAATACTAGTACTGACACCTGTGAAATGGGTACATTTCTTTTGTCATGTATTCAAGATTTTTAACCAACTTTTGTAAATATTTCAAAAAATAAAATCAAATATAAAACTAGTTTTATAAAAAAATTGTAAACTAACTTAAATATATTCTCAATGTTCATGCACTTTGGTACATTTCAATGAATGGTAGAGTTTGAATTGAATTTGTAGTTGAGATCTGGCTAGGGTTGCTTGGGAACATTATTATATATCTTGACTGAATAATGAGTTGTCTCCTTCCTTATATGGCATTCAAATGGTCACCAAATTTGTATGCATCTATACATGCATGCACACATGTCTCCACCAATTGCACCTTCCACAACCTACAAAAGAATAAAGCTGCTGCAGCATGAATTTTACACGTCCTTATCTTTTATTTAATAGCGTTGCCATCACCCAGAGCTTTTTTTCTTCTTCTGTCAAGACCATAACCTGAGTTATTTGCACTGTTTATATTCAGATTAGACATTTACCCAGGGTGCTAATTAACATGCTAATGTGCTAAATATATGTATAAAAACTTTCTTAGGTTAGACCTATGCTTCATTATAATAAGAAAACCCCTTTTACCCAAATAAGTAAAAAATCTTGAATATCTAACAAGAAAAAGAGTAATAGCAACATGGTGTTTCACTGAATCTTCTATTGTGGTCTCAATAAGGTATGGTCCCTTCATGGTAAATACCATACAAGATTTTGTTGAATTGTATAAGGAATTCATGGTTGTGATTTCGTTTGCCAATATATTTAATAAGTAACTGCGTTTGAAATTGTTGAAATTGCATGTTAACGTTAAACATTTGTTTTGAATTACTAACTCAAAATTCACTAGAGTGTACCATTTCATTAAGAAAAAATTACCCTCAAATCAAGGTTTTACATTTTGAATTACCTTATCCAAAAATGTAAAAGATGTGATGGTTGACATATTTGGAGAGTAGAGAAAGAAATAAGCCTTTGTGGAGAAGATGATGCCATTGGTCCACATGCAATTATTTTAAAGGCAATTACTTTTTACACCCCATAGTTTCTTTGTTCACCTCTGTAAGCGGTGTTCAAAAGATAAAAAAAAAATCAAATCGTCGAATTAAGGAATATATTCTTGATTATATATACAATTTGAAATATTTCCAAATCCATAAATAATATATTCTAGTTTTTTTAATTTGAAAATCTATTTTGAATTACATAATCTCAAAATGTACTCTAGATTTTATAATCCAAAATTACACTTTTAAGTTTTAAATTGTGTAATCTGAAAATAAACTCTTCATTTCATAATCGATAATAATTTTTTAATTTTTGGATTACATAATCCAGAAATACATTCTAGATTATATAATTTAAAATATATTTTTTAATTATACAATCCAATAATGTATTTAAAATTACATAATCTATAATAGATTTTTAGATTATGCAATATAGAAACATATTTTGCATTTTACAATTTAAAATGCATTTTTGGATTACATTATCTAGAAACAATTCCATACTATATAATTTAAAAACACATTCTTATTATATAATCCAAAATATATTATAAATTGTGTAATTCATAATATATTTTTGGATTTAGAAATGTATTTCATATTTTACAATGCAAAATACATTTTTAAGTTATGGAGGATGTAATTTAAAAATGTATTACATATTATATAATCTAAAATATATTATATAATCTAAAATACATTGTTTGAATTTTTAAATTACGTAATCCAAAAATATATTATAAATTATATAATCTAAAATACATTTTTTAATTTTTAAATTGTTATAAAAAGGTATTTTCAGATTATTATGTAATCCAAAAATATATTTTAAATTATACAATCGGTAATCTAGAAACATATTCTAAATTATATAATTTAAAAATATATTTTAAATTATATAATTTAGATATATTCTATATTTTGTTATTCAAATATATTTTTCGATATATTTCGGATTTTTGCAATGCATACTACATTTTTTATTTCGAATTGCTTAAACAAATTTTTAGATTATACAAAATATTTCCAACCCTTAAATAATTTAAACATTTTCACACCGACAGAGGTGCAGGAAAAATGTAAGAAAGTGTTAAAAGAAATGTCCTATTTTAAATAATATATGCATTACTGGTTTTTGCTTTTTTTTGGAGTTCAGTATGACAGGTTGTAGATTTGTTGGCTGTTGTTAAAATCACAAATACTATAAAAAAAATCATAAAATTAAAATTAAAATAATTGATAGTTAAAACATTAATAACCGATTAGATACTAATTTAAAAACTATTTATTAATAATAGAAACTAATTTAGAAACTAAATATTTTTTTAATCTCTAAAATAATTTCTAATGTAATCAATATATAACAATTAATTATTTTTTTATCTAAAATTAGTTTCTATTTAATGATTTTCTTGTAGTGCTAGTTGGATTACCAGAACAAATTAGATGTTGTTTCTCCATGCAATATATTAATTCTAACGTGCATCCAACATAAAATTTAAAACCCGAAAGTGTCTTTATAATTTTTATTTTCAAAAAATGACATCAAATGAAAAAAACACACACTTCAGACTTGTGCATCTAGAACATCATTGCCTTCTCGATTTCCATATTGGAACAGTTATGAATATCCAAATCTAAAAGCAATCAATTCTTTTTTAAACCTCCTGACAACACCATCCGAAAATTCTTTCTGGATTAGAAAAAACCATAATTCACCGGTTTCACAAAAAATTCACCTTCTTCTCCAATGAGCATTGCTTATTACAATCCACCAACATTACCTTATCCGGTGTACACTTCTTCTCCATCGATAACTCTTTCTCTCCACCTCCGTCCTTCTCTCCATTGCCTTCGTGTTTAGTAGTGTGCCTTAATGAACTCTAGGTAGTATTTTAAATCATTAAGGAAAAAAAAAACTTTCATGTATATGTGTTAAGTGCAAATCTAAATTGATCTGTGCAAGGAGAATCAGTCCAAAATGTAATGCATTAGCCATGTATCAATTAATAATTTGAAGGAACGTGAATATTTACTTCTTAAATGGTCATTATTAAAATTGGGAAATGTCGGAGAAAACAATTACTCTCTTGATTAACTAAATCATGCACATTAACAAAATCAGTTAAAAATTTATTGATATGGGTTTATATTCTCAAATATAATAAAATAAATTATGTCATTTATTTTAAATATTTGTTATTTTTTTAGTAAAAACATGCTAATTAATTAAGATTATTTTAAAAAGTTAATTAATATATCATTCAATTATAAATGGATCTACTTGGAACAGAAAATGCTCCTTTTTAATGTTTTTTCTTCCTGCACCCCATTATTATTAACTGCAACCCATACAAATAGACTCGGGAAGCTTGTTTTAAAAGTTATCATATATGTTCTGAAAAACTTGTTTAGAAATGTTCGTTCTAAAAGCTCGTTCCAGAATGTATTTCAAGTGTTTTAGAAAGTTTGTTGCGAAGCTCATTTTGGAAACTTGTTTCAAAATGTATCATATATGTTCCAACAAGCTTGTTCTTGAAAGCTCATTTCAAAATATATTTCATGTATTGCAGAAATCATGTTCTATGAATTCCCGAAACCATGTTCCAGAACTTTTGTTTTGAAATTTTTGTTCTGGAAATCGTATTTTGCTTATTCTGGAAGATTTCTGGATAATATAGAAGCCACTTTTACGAAGGGTAAAATAGTTATTTTAGAATAATAACGGTGTAGTTAGAAATTAAAGGGGTACACAAAGAAAAAGTCTTTTCTAACTTGTTGAAAAGAATAATTAAGAAAAGGTTTATTTAAGTTTCAAAGTCCCTCATAATAAACTTTGGTATTTTCAACTATTACTTTTTTTCTTTTTTTTTTCTATTGAGTACTCAAACAACTTATGTTTTTCAATTTAGTCTTTGTTGTTTGATTTTTTAGTTAATTGTATGACATAATTATTATTTTGTCTCATCATTTTCTTACTTAGCTATTTTTAAATGATATAAAATGTGAGATTTGATGATTAATATATATTGTAATTAATTTAAAATATTAAGTAACTTTTATGGTCTATACTAATTACAATATTGTTTTATATTAATCTCAAAACATTACATTTTTAACACATGAAGAAAAGTAAACAAGATAATGAGGTAAGATAACTATTACTCATCCAAATAATAAAAAAATAAATAACAAGACTTTGTTAAAAAATTAAAATAAATATTCAAAAATTAATTAAACCTTATATATATTATAGTATGCATGTGCATGATCTCTGCTGGTGTTGGTTTAAAAAAACAAATTTTTACATGTTCATAAATATTTTTGCCTTATTCGCTTCTACTCCGCAAGATTTGTATGCAAGCACGGTGCTCCAGCACCTTCACCATCGTTGCTCGGTCCCCTGTTCCACAGAGACTCTGGTCCTAGCGAAGATGCTTCTTCCCATGGACCTACATCTTCTGCCAACGATGAAGTATGTTTTATCTCTATTGTGTTCTTTCAACATTGATTTTTTTTTACAATGTACATCAGATTTGTTATTGTCGTTATAAGTCTCATATCTACCACCACAAGAAGATGAAGAATGAAATGAAGAACCCAATTTGAAACCAATTCTTATTTGTAATTGCCATAATTATTGTTTATGTTTTCAACTCAATTCCAAACTAATTGTGATAATTATTGTTTATGTTTTCAATTCAATTCCAAACTAATTGTGATAATTACTGTTTATGTCTTCAATCTGATCTTATTTTACAAATTTAATAAGAATTCTTTATTTTCTATAAAAAAAATTAGACCTTGTTAACTATACGAGTTAGAAAAAAAAATCTTTAAACATGGTATAAAATGTATTTAAAAGTTGTAAAAATACATTTTTCAACATAATAAAAAATATATTTTAATGATTTAATCAGCATATTTAGAACATGGTTAACATTTACTAAATTTTGATAAAAAAGTTAAAGAAAAATATTACCAATAAATAATATATATATATATATACATAATTTTTTTAAGTTAAACATTTTTATATGCTAAATTAATTAATTTATTTTTCTCAGATTATATATATATATATATATATATATATATATAATTTATTTTAAGTTATAAAAAAAATAAAACAGGATATAATTAGCTTGTTTTTATAAAACTATGTTTATCTAACCAGTAATTTAAAAAAAAATAAAAAAAAAAATATATATATATATATATATATATATATATATATATATATATATATATTATATTTTAATATAT
>Ga0123342_1003813_pt1 | contig 23718 bp, 21 predicted proteins | sample Turbeawhitnodule_FD_89960 | JGI IMG/M metagenome (GOLD analysis project Ga0123342, IMG submission 89960) | Root nodule microbial communities of legume samples collected from Mexico - Turtle bean Mexico white nodule | ecosystem: Host-associated > Plants > Roots > Nodule | place: Mexico: Nepantla... | reverse complement strand
TCACTATGAGTAGAAAGTAAAACAAATTTTCTATTTTTATCTTTTTTTACTGAAGGACAAATTTGGAATTTTAAAAGTATATGGGGGTGGCTGAAGAAGGGATGGAGGTGCAGGAAGAAGCACTCTTGAAGTTGAATACGCGGGTTCAATAGATGCATACTCCCACAATTTTGTAAATCCTGAAATTGACCCTCACCTTTTATTTGAAATAGGAATCTGTGAGTGTGCTTTCATCAATTCGGAAGTGAATTATGTTGCTTTTTTAATGAAAGGGTATTTTGGAAGCAAAGTTTGCATAAATTGTTGATTTTCGAATTTTCGAATCCAGAAGTCTAATTTCTATTCCGGATTGGTGGATCCATAATAGAATGATTTTTTTCAATTATGGATTTCTGAATCCATAATACATATTTTGAATTACGGATTGACTAATTCAACATGAATTTTTTTAATTATGGATCTATTCATGTACTACCAGAAGCACCAATCCAGGAGGTTACTAGACGGGCCAATCTAAAATTTTAATGGAAGTGTCAATTTGAAAATTTACCGAATTTTGTAATCTATACATAATGCATAAAAATAAATGTACAGTTTTTATATAAGAACGGTTTTGTCTTTGCACAACATTGTGAAGGTGCAGGAAGAAAAATGTAGGGGTGCACGAAGAAAATATCCTTATGTTATTGTCCTGTTTGTTTACTTTCGAATCTCAAAAAAGCTTAAAAAAACAAAACAATTTTTCGTTTTAAAACTTGAGAATTATAAATTTGAATTTCTGAATAACATAATTTGCAGATTTATAAACTTGAAAATTAGTAGGTATCGAAATAACTGGTAAATTCGCAGAATAAATATTTATTTTATATAGTTAAAAATTCATAACAAAAAAATTTATGAATATATAATTATTATATGATAATTAACATACAAAATTATGTCTTATATTTATGATAAAATAATTATAACGTGATATAGTTTTATTTTATTATTGATAGCCTTTTTTAAGTACCAAATTCAATTTTAAATGGTTGATATTAAAATATATGCCAGATTAAAAAAAATCCTAAAAATATTCTCAGGAATAAAAAATCAAACTTTTCAACAAAAAAATTGTTACCAAAAAATATTTTCATTCAAGAGTATCGGTCTTATTTATCAATTAATTTAGACTAAAAAATATTCTTAAATTAAGTAACTAGTATTTTTTTAATATTTTTTGTATTTGTGTGTGTGTATATATATATATAAATAAATTAAAGTAAATTTATTGGAAGCATATTTAAATATTATTATTATCAAATGAAAAGTATTTTAATTTTGAAAAAAAAAATATTTGTGTTTTTTAAGTAAAAAAAGGTAACCGTATTTTATTAGCTTTTTTTACTTTTATTTGAAAAAAAAAACAAAAAGACAGAGATATACGTGGAACGATGCGTTTTAGTTCAAAGCTGAAACCCTGAGTAATTTTAGGTTAAGTGGAAACTGGTGGTGTGACCTATATATACCTTCTTCTTCGTCTTCTTCCTCTTCTTCATATTCTACCGCGTTAGGGTTTTGTCTCGACCGCAGAACAGAATCGCAATTTCTTCCATAATTTATTGTAAAACCCTCGACGGCGGTGACTAATCGGTGGATCAAGTATGGACAAAAACATGTTGGCGGATATGGAATCGCTCCCTGAGGCAGATAGGCAAAGAATGTCTGCCATGATGGAGCAGCTCCAAATCCGTGACAGGTTTAATTACCTTTTGCTTCTTATCATCTTCAATTTGTTACATTTATTCGTTTTCCGTTTTTCAAGACTTGGAATTTATGTACCGTATATTGTATGAGCTTGTGGTTGATGACTCCGTTTAAGATCTGGGGGCTTCATGCTAATTTGTCAGTGACGGGCACCACTATTTTTCCAATCTGTGTGTGCCTTTTTCATGAAGCCCAGAGTGAAGTTCTCCTTAAAACCAGCGCAACTCGCGAATGTTGCTTCTGGACGTTTTGGGAACGACATTTGTTAAAAGTGGCCTAGATGGTTTGAAATGAGTACCATTCAATCAAATTTAACCCCTTTATTAGTCTTCATTTTGTAATTGCGGGAACTTCCTGCTGCGGTGACTGTAAAAATCTTGACATTCTGCTGAATTTGTGGTGGCTGGCTGTGTTTTTGAAAGATTGAGCCATCAATTTGGCATCCTAAGTATCAATTTCCTTTCGAAACATCCCTATAGTAATAAAACTAATTAGATGATGTCTTTATGTTTGATATATTGACTAGCATGGGTTAATCATGGAGGGTTTTTCAATACTGAAAGGACTACTTACAATGGTTTATAACATTTGAAGAGTTACCTATGTAGTTTATTACTTTAGGGGCCCTTTAGGAGATATGTTAATTCTATAAAGAATGAATTTAATAGTTTATTACATTTTAAAATTATGTCTGAATCTTTTAGTTTGGGACATTTTTGACAGTTTATTTCAATTGTGAATGGTAAATGTTTGAATACATAAACAACTTTCTGTTTTGGAATGACATTGTCAATGATGTCATATCAATTGCTCGTTTAGTTGATCTTTTGCTTGTAGAAGGTGGGATTCCTGATTAAGATTTATGTTTCATTGCAGTTTGAGAATGTATAATTCACTGGTTGAGAGATGCTTTACTGATTGTGTTGACACATTTAAGCATAAATCCCTACAAAAGCAAGAGGAAACCTGTGTTCGAAGATGTGCAGAGAAATTTCTGAAGCATTCTATGCGGGTTGGCATGAGGTTTGCCGAGCTCAACCAAGGAGCTGCAACACAAGATTGATATCTGTTGACTTATTTAAATGGAAAACTGTTTATTATTATTATGCATGCACTTCTCTTACATTTTTGGTCTTGAGAAATGAGATATTGTAGAGAATACTAATTTGCAATTAGTACGCAACAATCCTTGTTAAATAAATTTGTGGTGATACAATCACAGTGCTTTGGAATCCTGATACTTGTTTAATTTGGTTTTTTCCCTAACTAACTATTTTTTTTATCCATTGTGAAGAAGATCTAAGGATTAAATCCTAAACCCTAAGGACTTACCTTCTCACATTCCATAAGGTCTATTTCACGCATATTTCACGCATATTTCACGCATAACTGGTTCAATACTATGCAGAAAGCCTATGCCACTAACTGCTTTTGTACATTCAATAGTATTTAACACTAGGTAAAATATGCCCCATTGATTTCTGATTGATATGTAATTGGTTTGCAAATTGAGCAGCCTAAACTGAGTTGTTGCTTCCAACGATTCTTTTTTATTGAAATGTTTTTTAAGGTTTCACTTGGCCAGATTATGGTTTTGGTTTTTTTTGTTAAAAGACATGCTTTTGATGCTAATAATTGAGTTGTGCTATCATTTTCATGATATTTATTTGGGTTCTCCATTTTTTTGTATATTTATTTGGACTCCTAAGTTTCTTGTTATTTATTTGGGCCTAGGGAAATAGTATTTTCTTGGGCCCAAAATGAATTTTGAATATCTAAGAAGGGTGTTTCTTCCTGCTTCACTACTTTTTTTCTTCTTGCACTCCTAAATTCTTCAAAGTACTAAAATTATCCTTCAGTGATCTTGAAATAGGGATTTCGTAAGTGATTTTGAAATAGGGATTTCGTAAGCAATGTTTCTCTCATTTTGATTTTTGGATTGGTAAATCCCGAATTTATAAAATATATTCTGGAAATATTCTAAAAAAATAATTTATAAAAAAGATAAAACAGTCTTCACAGAAAATGATGCCTGCAGGAAGAGAGATTGATGTAAATAAAAGGGCTACTTCACTTTTGTAATGGAGTACACGTTCTTGTAATTCTAGGAATAATGCTCCATCTAGAGAATTGTTTTTGCTTCATGTTCATGCATAATTAATTTTGATATAAAGGAAAATATCTAGTTTTATTCTTAAAATTAGTTAAATGACGTAATAAGAATAGTTCATTTACTTCAATCACTTCATAGATTATTTGCTTGCTGCACAGCAATAGGCGACAAAGAAAACCTTTCCTATGTTGCGTAATGAAACGAGAATGCAACTGCATAATTGTAATAATTTGTTTGAAAAAATACTAATTAAAATGAACTATTAAATTTAAAAATTAGAAATATGAAAATTATTAAATAGAATTGTAAAAAATATTACGTAATATTGGTACACATAGTTGCTATTGTATTTTTTAAGACGTAATTCATCTCTTATGTTGTTGCTGATGCTACTTGCCTACGGAAAACCCATCATTCTTGCAGTGAAAAGTGTCGATATCTGAGCATGTAAACAAAAATGGATTGTGTTATTTGTAAAAGGAAAAAAAGCCATTTGTGGTAATATTTTTTAACCTAAAAGATGAAGTTGGTGTCAACAATAACCAACCATTTGTCCAAATTTTAAAATATGACCTGTTTATGTGTTGTGTTTGTGTGTACCTGTCTCTATATTTTATTAGCAATCAATGTCCTTGCTAACTATAATTCTATTTGAAGCTAAATTATGAAATTTGGAAAATGTTGTTTTGGCATAAAAGTTGGGACATGAAAGGTTGTACCTCTGCTAATGCTCGAGAGGTAACCTTAGCATAACTACATATATTTTTTCGTAATTTACTACATAAAAGCTGTTTTTTTTATCCAAATAAAATTAATTATATTAAAAATATTTTCCACCTAATTTATTCAAATAAAAAATTATTATGACTGTAATTTTATTCAAGTAGTAAAAAAATCATATCTCAATCGCACTCTAAATATGTAAAAATGGATCATTGAATGTTCTGCATCTGTTTAAATATTTAAATATTTTTTTTTTGTTTTTTTTTAACTATGGCTACAGGGCTTTTGACAAAGGCAAAGTGTAATGGACATCAATAGAATAAAGATAGTCCAAAAGGTTAAAAAGGGAAAAATAGAAAAAAAAATATTTAATATAATATCACTTAAAAATTGAGATTTAAGACAATTTATATACCTTTTATTAAAAAAAAATTTAAAGAAAAATCGTGACGAATAACAGAGAAAATATTTTTTTAATTAAAAAGATTAAAATTGTCTACGGAGTTCTATATACTTTGCTTTTTCATCCCAGAAAAATATATTTTTTAGTCTTTTTAAAATTTTACAAATTTGGATTACACTTCATATGTTAAATAAGAGTTGACTCAGTATTCAGAAGAATTTTTTTTTATCAGTAACTTCGTGATATTTTGTTACTGTTTATGAGCACTGTAGACTAGGAGACAAATATCAAACCTTTATTATAGTTGACTTTATTGGACTACACATTCATTAATGAACAAGAAATTAGTTAGATTATTAAGACAACTGATTAAGTTTTAAATTCTTTAATATAATATCTTATGAAATGACTAATAATCTATAGATATTTTAACAGATAACTTTTTATATTGTTCTATATTTGATATATATAACCTATCATAAATTTTATCACAGAAAATATAACCTATCAGAATTCTAAAGCAGACCAGAAAACAACATTTAATGAGTCATCCAAACCGTCCCAAAAATAGTATCCACAATTATTTTAAATTATTGTTGTCAATTTTGTGACTAATTCGAGTCCTTCCATGGATTAGAAATATAGAAGAATCTTAGTTTAAGAGCATCACACCAAAATCTCTGTTATTTTTTCCTATCTTGATGCATACTCGTTTTTTTATATGAAAACTAATTATCTTAATGTTAATGACACTTCAACAAACTTAGACAAACAAAAACTAATTGAAAATTAAGTATAATTTTTGTGGACATGGATAGAGCCTTTTTGAATATGATTTTTCTTTCAGATACTACAATGACTAAATGACAATGGATGAATACATATTCATCTATCTTTATTGAGTAATATGCATAATGTACTTGGGGTCCAATGAATGGTGTCATAAGTTTTCAGAATGGGATATTATTGGTCAACATTTTGGAAAGATATTCATGCTTTTATGGAAAAATATCAAAATATTAGAAGTATGACCCCATTCACACGTTACCTCTAATGGAATTGCACATGATAACATCACCGTGACTATTCACAACATGAGGAATGAATATACTTGATCCATTTCCCATCGTCAAATGACAGGTAAAATTCTTATAGTTATCATTGATTACTTTACTAAGTAGATAGAGGTTGAACCATTGACAACCATTATGACTTAACAGGTAAATAAATTATTTTGAAAAATGTGATGTGTAGACATGATTTACCATATTCCATTCTCAAATACAACAAACAAAAATTTATAGAGAAGAGATTTAAGCAATTCTTACAACATCTCGGTATAAAATATTGAATATCATCCGTGAAACACACTTGAACTAGCTCAAAAAATTTTACTTTAAGATCAATTTTCTTCTAACGAATTTGCTCGAGTTCCTCTTGAAGGCAGTTGCTTTATTCAACAACCTCTTTTAATTTCTCTTTTAATTCACTGACATCTACAAGATTCGTTTTCAAAATCCTCAACTGAACTTCTAAATTCTTTATGTTTCCTTGACCCTGAGTAATTTCCAAAGATTGGGTTGAAATGATCATATAAAAACAACAACAACCCCCTAAATAGTTATCACCACTTAAATAGATGATAGTCATGCACCTTGCCACAATTATATCACCACTTAAATAGTTACTACTTAAGCCAATGTTTCATGAGAAGGTTGAGTATTAACTGTGAAAATGATTAAACATCTTGAAAAAAGAAAAAAACTCATCATTACTAATAAACTCCCATCATTAATGCATTTGAAAATCGTTCAAAAATCCAATATTATGAGTCATGCCATACCGACTAAAAATTCAACTAGACCATACAAGAGTTGTGCAAAATCCAACTTCAACGATTATCTCTGAAAACCTAAACATGTTAAAACTACAAACTCGTTCATCCCTCAAATCAATCCATTCACACCTCCTTTTAGATTTCGAGCTTTGGAGGCTCATGTACCTACCTATATCCAAAATGCATGTATATGCATAATAATATAAAAACTCAATCAAATCAAGTGCAGTCTAATAAGATTTGACATAATTCAATCAAATTAGATACTCCAAAGTAATAATTTATATAGTAATAATTGATTGAATAACATACTTTCAAATATCTCTTATTTATTTAAATATATTTTCAACATCGCAACTCAAACCCAAAAGGATCTATAACTACAAGGAGTACTCACTTAATTATGATATTCTCGTAATGACTTGAGCATCATAAAATCTTTTGCAGATAAGTTTATCTGTTAGGAATTCCTCCTTAATTTAATGGAGAACATGACCAACGAATTTTAATAATTGATCCATTGAATATATCCAATGATGGTCATTCCAAAGTTTTGAAATTATATCTCTCTTGAAAATGGTATTTTCAAGGGATCTTGAAAATGTGACAAGCATTAATTGTCCATTATCTCTTTGTGAAGAAGTTTTTCTCTCATTATCTAAATAAAGAGTACTTGTGAGGAAGAGAAATTCAAGCAAGTAAGAAAAACAACATAGAAAGTAAATGAGAGAATAGATATTCATCATAGTGTGAGATTAGAAATCTTAGTGAAATGTTAGAGAAACTTTGTATTTCATCTTTCTTATGTGAGATTAAGTGGTCTACAGATTAGAGACATTTTGTGGACTAGGTTTTATGGATTTTACTTCTGAAGTTGAGAAATTGAAAATGTTTTCTCAAGTGAAAAAATTCTCAATGTTATTATCTGTTCTATTTTCGGAGTCACAACTCCCACCCACTTTCTTTTGTTCGGGAGACCAGTAAGAACAATAATAATATTTAATTATGCACAGTTAATTATTAAAATAATCTAAATTATATTTTTGACGTTTGGGAATCAGAATAGAAAGTTAGGAAATGACACGAGGGTATTATAAAATTAGGATATTCCGATATGGGACATGGATGACGAGTAGTGAGCGTGTTGAGCTCACTTGCGTGAAGTGTGGTCAACATTAAAACAGCAAGTGGCAAAAGCTGAAGTGGTCCATGCCATGCTACAAAACAACCAAGGTTTCTTCCAACTTGATGCAAGACCCTACCCTCCAAACCATCCACACTCAAACAAAACAGAACAAAAGCCAAACCAGGAAACATTCTATCACCTTATCAGATATCATAAATCAATGCCAACCAAATAAAATAATAATCCACCCCATTCACAATAAGCTTTTCTATGGTTTCAGTACAAAGTTAAATAACTAACCAAGATTATACTCTTCCACAAAAAAAAACAAAAATTGGTTATGGAGTATAATCTGGAGGAAAAGGAGTCCCTTACATTACATCAAGCCATACAATGCTACTTGAATGGCCATACATACCCACCTTCCTTAGTCACTTCAACCTCCCTATTATCTCTTTGTCTTTACTAATCCTTCCAATCTTTTATCTGAAACTTTGGTCAACTTGTTCTTTAACTTTTGAATGGTCTTTCTGTTTTCTCTCTCTAGGGGCCACACACAAGTTAACACTAATATTAATGCCTCCCTAACAAGTTAGCAAACTTGTGTCTTTCGCTTCCTGCATCTCCCTGTAGGCTACCTGTACTTCCTTCTATTCTCCTTTTTCCTATAACCCCTGATTCAGCTTTACTTCAAACAGGTTTTCTTGGCCTTTTCTTTTCTTCTTCTTTCCATTTTTTTTATCACATCTTTCTTTTTTCATTTTTTCCTTCTTTACAATTCATGATCATGGTTTCTGCTGGACCTGATGTGGATGAACTTGCTTTGTTGTGATCTACAGGCAACAAGGCTGAAGGAAGTATTCCTTCTATCATGGGAGTTTGTTTGAGCACCAAACCTAAAACTGGTATATATTCCAATTTTTTCTTTACCTTTGTTTTAGCACCCTAGCTACATGCTTTTGAAACGAGTTTGGATCCATGTGCTTTGTGTTGATTGGTTTTGGTGTTCTCCACTTTTATCTTACTCAACTTCAGCTCCTTCTCATCCCCTGTGGTTTTATAAGACTGCATGGAAATTTTAATCAGCCACAGTTGTTTTTAACTAAGCCCGGCTTCCTTGCTAGCCCTTGTTTAATGAGTTTGGTTTGTCAACAACACTCTTTCAGTTATTCTTTGAGGCCAAATATCTCGTTTCAATATATTGAAACTACTCTATCAATTATTTCATCTGGTCTTAACCTTGGGAATTTGACTGATTTCTTCAAAATGTACTCATATAATTCTTAAGAATAACTTTGTCTAACTAACATCAAGTTTTTTTAGCTGAATGAATGTGCCATATGTTTGATATATGCCATGTAGTTTATGAAAGTTGAACTTGGACTATATCCATGATATCATCTCAGGGTTAAACTCAAAGCATGTGAGTGCCGAGGCCAAAGATCTCAGCAGTCCAAGTAGTAAAATTACGAAAGATCTCAGTAGCACAATTAGTAAGGTCTCTGAGGTTTCGGTGCCTCATACCCTTCAGAGTGGAGGTGAGATCTTGTATTCATCCAATCTGAAGAGCTTTAGTTTGACAGAACTTACAGCTGCCACAAGAAATTTCCGTAAGGACAGTGTGTTAGGAGAGAATGGTTTTGGATCAGTTTTTAAGGGCTGGATTGACGATCACTCACTTTCTGCAACCAAACCTGGCACGGGGGTTGTTGTTGCTGTGAAAAGACTTAGCCAGGATAGCTTCCAAGGTCACGGGGAGTGGTTGGTGAGTTTAATCTATTTCTTTAAACATTAAACACTTTGATTTGATTTACTTCTAAGAAGCAAACACTGCCTCTATTAAATGCTTAACTATGAATTCATGTTTGAGAATATTTGTCTTTATAGGCAAGGCATGGTATGACTCATGAAGCAGGTCTCGAGGTGCCTTATCTTATCCATGTTTCTCTTCTAAACTAAACTCAACTTTTTAACATGACTACATATCAAGCGTGTAGTGATTTGTATGGTGTAAACAATGAACATATAATATATGCACTCATGCAGTGAAAAAGTTGTTTGTACTGACATTCAATTACAACTTTTTTTCATGCATGATAAGTTTATTATTTTCTACTAAAAATGATTTCTGATTTATTGGTAATATAAAAACATTCACACTCAAACAATAATGTTATGAAAACTTGGAAAACAAGGAGGATTAAGTGCTTCCCTTACATGGGTTTGCCTTACAGTGTTTAAATTTATTCTGTGTTAGGATGAAGTAAACTATCTAGGACAGCTTTCTCATCCTCATCTAGTGAAATTAATTGGATATTGCTTTGAAGATAGAGACCGTCTTCTGGTCTATGAATTTATGCCTCGTGGTAGCTTGGAGAATCACTTGTTCATGAGTGAGTTCTTCATGTCCTATCTTTTCAAATTGTTGGCCTTGTGAAGTGTGCCTAACATCAGCAACATTGTTGCAACAGGAGGCTCATATTTCCAACCTCTTTCTTGGGGCCTGCGTTTGAAAGTCGCTCTTGGTGCTGCCAAAGGGCTTGCATTTCTTCACAGTGCTGAAACAAAAGTGATATATCGAGATTTCAAGACCTCAAATGTCTTGCTGGATTCAGTATGTGCCCTTTACAGACCCATGGTTATCAGGTTTCATAATTAGAGAAAATTGTTTAGATATCATATCTGAAGATTCCCTTGCTGGTTTGCTTCAGAATTATAATGCAAAGCTTGCTGATTTGGGGCTCTTAAAGGACGCACCTACACGTGACAAAAGTCATGTCTCCACCAGAGTAATGGGAACCTACGGATATGCAGCTCCAGAATATCTAGCCACAGGTATTGTGCGTTTAAATATTTATATTTATACACTCTTCAAAATTGGCACTATTACTTAATTTGGTTCTTGACATTTAGAAAAACATCAGTACTTTGGCAACTATTCTTATGCATATTACGTACATAAGCTTATCAGGATTCAACTTATCATTTATTCAGGTTTAGATAAGATCTTCAATTCAAATCTGATTCTGTCATTGTAGAAAAGAAAATTAAAACTAATTATTTATTGTGTTTCCATATTGACAACTTTATGTTTTGGTTTCTACATTAGCACATACACTTCTGAACTCATTTTAAATATGATTTTGGTGATTGACTAAAATATATGTTGGTGAAGGTCATGTGAGTGGTAAGAGTGATGTCTTCAGTTTTGGAGTTGTGCTGCTAGAACTGTTATCTGGCAGGAGGGCTGTGGACAAGAACAGACCATCAGGACAGCACAATTTGGTGGAATGGGCAAAGCCATACATGGCAAACAAGAGAAAGCTTTTGAGTGTGTTAGATAACCGTCTTGAAGGCCAATATGATATAGATGAGGCTTTTAAGGTAGCTACCCTCTCTATGCGATGCCTTGCAACAGAATCTAAGTTGAGACCAAACATGCAAGAAGTTGTCACAGATTTGGAGCAGCTGCAGGTTCCCCATGTACATCATATTCGTTCTGTGAATACTTCTCGTAGTCGTAGAAAAAGTGCTGATGATTTAATCCATGGTAGAAGCGTTACAACTTCAGTTTCCCCTCTCTCACATGACATTGCAAATACACGTCCTTGAAAATTGCATGTTACCACATAAACTTGAACACGTTCATATCACACATGTTTATGTAATAGGCTTTACATATCTTAGTATTATTGCATGTACATATTTTAGGTTCTGTTTGTAACATTAGTCAAAATATCTGGAACTGCAGATACTTTCTTGTGTAGCTCTGGTTAGCTCAATTTTGTTGTTTTTCAATATTGGTAAGCAGTGTTCCTTCTCTATGTTGTTAAACTTAATTGCAATGTGCATTTTCACATAGAACTTGTAGCGAAACTTATCTGTGATTTCTTTCTTGTAAATATGGGCATAATTTTGGACAAAGTGAAATCAGTGAGAGTTTGAGATATGAATTGATATCCTGGAAGGATTTTTTTTCCATCATGGTGAAAGAATACAGGGTAGATTTTGTTGTGCAATATGAATATAATACCACAGTGAATGGTTCACATCAAAAACAGCTCACTATAGATAAAAAAGAAGTATCAAATAAAAGTGTCTTACCGGAACTACAATGTAGATTACTGCAAGTTGGAAAACCATGGGTCCATTGAGTGAAAAGTCACATGTGTCTGTTTATAGATTATTGTTAGGATTAGCTAAACAAATAGGGCATACTCAAAGAATAGTTGAAAAGAAACAAGAGGCTTTCTCATTCACATAAATAATACGTCACTACGACTATTTATAAAATTAGTGTAGGAGTATTCCCTTATAAGTGTGCACAATTTCAAGACCTAGGAAATAATTGAGAGTTCCCAAGTCAATCATTTCAAATTCTGATTTCATTTTCACCTTAAATTGCTTAATCTCAAGCTGCACACTTCCTATGACAATTAAATCATGCACTTCACAAAGCCCTCCTTGGATATGAAAGTATCAATCAACTTATTCCAAGCTCGAGAGGCTTGCTTAGGGCAAAATACATACATCTTCCTCTAAAGGGCTAGTGAGGAAGATTGACTTAACATCAAACTGACACACAATCCAACTTTTAGAACTAGCAATAGCAGTCACAAGTCGAACTGTTTTCATCCTTGCAACTGAAGCATATATTCTCTTATTTTGAATGTGTCTGTAACATAGTGACCCAAAGATCCTGTACAACAAGCTTATCTCCATACCAAGCTTCCTTAGGTGTAACTGTTTTAAATCTCTTTGTGTATCATCTATTTAGTACATAAGTAGCAGTAATCTCACCCCAATAGCAATGAGGCAACCCCTTTCCTTTCAGCATGCATCTGACCATGTCTAGCAAGGTCCTAGTTCTCCTTTCAGTTAGACCATTGTGTTGAGGCGTGTAAGGTGTTGTCATTTTATCTTCAATACCTTTTGCAAGTTCTCCTTTCAGTTAGACCATTGTGTTGAGGCGTGAAAGGTGTTGTCATTTTATCTTCAATACCTTTTGCAGCACAAAATTCATTTAATTCCCTAGAATTATGCTCATCATCACCATCTGTTCTGAGTAACCTCAATTTCAAATCAATTTGTCTTGTAACTAACGTACAAAATTTCAAAAATAGGGAGAACACTTCAACTTTTTCTTTCAATAAGTATATCCAAATCTTTCTAGTCATTTCATCAACTAAGGTCAGAATATACTTGTTACCCCCACAAGAGTAGTGTCAAGAGGGCCACGTACATCTAAATGGAGAACACTAAAAGGTTACTTAGCACTTTGAGGTGTAGCAGTCTTGAAAACTTTCCTTGGTTGCTTGCCTATCACACATGTTTTATGTGGGGAGTAAACCAGTGGCAAACCACACTATTTTTTTACAGCTGAGTTGTTTTAAAGTTTAAATGACCATGTCTGTTAGGCCATAGCCAACTTTCTTCCTCAGTGTTGATGGTGGATAAGCATTGAATTGCATTAGCATCTAAGTTGATTTTGAAGGTTCTATTCTTGGATAGGGGCGCCTTGAGTACCAGCATTTGCTTGGAATCATAGATTTCAATGTGATTTTGTTGCTTTGCCATGGTGAAGCCCTTTTCAAACAGTTGCCCCAGACTAAGTAAACTATTCTTCATTGTTAGGACATACACTACATCATGCATATATGCTATCTTTCCATCCTTGTGTGTGATCATCATCTTCCATATTCCTTTTGCAGAAATTGTGTTGTTGTCAGCAAACCTCAATTTGTTTTTAACATTTGGATTGAGATCTATCAACCAGTCCCTATTTCCTGTCATGTGGTTTGAGCACCCAGTATGAAGATACCAAAAAAAGCAATCCTCATCACTGTTTGTGGTCACCAGTAACAGCACTTGATCTGAATCAGATCCATGATCATCTTGTGCTAGAAGAGTCTCATCATCTTTCTTGCATTTTCTGTTAGCATTACTACCCTACCATCACTCATAAGAGTAGTGCCCAAATTTTTCACAGTCATAACACTTCACCCTTCTTTTATCAAGATTCTTTTTACCACCTCTCCCTCTATATTGATTGCCTCCTCTAGAGTTTGAATTTTCTCCCTGCTCATTGCTACAGCCAACATAAGAATGATCTTGAGAAGTGGAGCCATTTGAATCTCCACTTCTGCCTCCTCTTGATCTTCCTCTACCTCTTTTATTTCGGCCACCACGACCTCTATTCTTCTGACTGGTTCTGGCTTGCAAAGCCTGTTCTGCAAACCTCTCATTACTTTTCTTCTCAATCACTCTGTGCTCATGTCTCTCAATCCACCATCTCACCACAAGCTCACATCGTATTAGGCAAAACTTGGATTCTGTTGAAATATTCCGCAATGCTCTCTTGCTCAGTCATGGAAAGAAGTTCATATTGCCTTCGAAGAGATTGTAACTTTACCTTCTTTGTTTTCCCAAAATTTCCGTACCCTTGTATTAGAGCATCCCATGCTTGTTTTGAAATTGTAGATTTGGAAAATTTTTGGAAAACCATTGTGGAAACACACTAATGCAGCAAAACTCTAGCCTTGCAATCCAACCTCTTGCTCTCTTTATATGCATGCTTTTGTTCTTCTGAGACATTCTTTGGAGATTCTTGAAACTTAAGAATGGTATCTATCTTCACACACCAATAATCATAGCCTTCCCCATCAAATATACGGAGGTTCCTAGGTAGAGTACTCGCAGCAGCCATGGAAACATACTCGCAGCAATGCTTCAACTCACTAACAAAGGTGCTCTCTCACTCTCAAAGGTCCCTTTCCTAAACAAGCTCTAATACCAACTTGTTAGGATTAGCTAAACAAATGGGCCACACTCACAAAATAGTTGGAGAATAACAAAAGGCCTTCTCATTCACAGTGTAAAGAATACACGAGTGTAATTATTTATATGAAATCTCTGTAAGTGTATTTTCCTGTTTACATCTCAACATAATTATCTAACTCTAATTTTTGGATTATTAAACAACAATTATCCTCTAGTGTGTATTGTACTAAGTTGGAACATTTGCAAATTCTCGGTGTTATTTTCGGGGTTCCCAAGGTGGGAATTGTGGAAAATTCATTGTATTCAAATCGAAGTCACTAGGACCGTTTGCCCTGATTCACATTGAACAATGACTTCATGCAAGATTCACGATCAATCAGACAAGTTTTGGACACGCTCTGGAAGATTCAACGATGTTTGTATCCGACTTATGATTTTCACGGAACAACCATAAAGAAAAATCGGTGATAAATGAAGTTGAGTACCTACATAAGTTTCTTCAAACTGATGTGAAGATGTTTTTATTTTATTCTCTCAGGTTCTTCTGAATGCCAAAATTGTCACAAATTTTTGCTAATAATAAAATATGACAAATGTTGAATGTTGACCTAAAGATACTCCTTATAAAGACCCTAATAAATTAACTCCTCCATCAATTGAATGTAAATTTATTGCAGGACACCCTTAACTAGTGCGTGTAAACTTCTATTTTGAAGTTTTCATTAAATGTAAATTTATTTCATTCAACCATTTTGCGTGTGAACTTCCAAATCCAATCTTGAAATTTTGAAAACGAACAAACCACGGAACTTCGTTTTTTTTAAGGAACTAAAAAAGTCATTTACCAAACAAAGCTTATTAATAGTTAGAAGTATACAATGTATCTGTCATTATTGAAAAATATCTATTTATCTGTTATTTTAAAACTTCTAGTATTTAAAGTGGATCTGATTGTATGTTCTAAAAAAGGAAAAAAAATATTTTCTTATTTATTATACGCATAAAAAAGAGAGAAGTTGTATATACAACATCAAATGTATAAACAAATAAATAAAAGATAAAAAAATATTAAAATATTACAAATAATCTTAATATAAATGAGGAAATTAATATATTTTTTCCTTAATTTGAATACTATTACATTTAAAGATAGAATAGAGTTATATAAAGAACCTTGTTTACATAAAGGCTAGCATTTATAAAGAACAAATATTTCACACAGAAGCCCAAAAGAAACCTAATTGCATATTTACATTAAATGAAACATACAGAAGTGAAACCAATGCGCTATAAGCTGACCTTGTTTTATTGATAAAATATTTCCAGTAACTTTTTTTATTTATAAAAAAACATGATAAATGCTAGTTTGCAAGGCTCAAAGAAGTACAGATGAAACATTTAATTCCAGTTATTGCTAAAATATTGATTTGCATGACTAAATTCGTTGTTAGTATGAGAAGGCAAAATCATTAATAAATTATAAGTTTCCTTAAAATTAAGCTGTACATAACATTATTAATTGGTACAAAATTGGGTATATACCAGCATGTTAACGGTGTGCCTGACAATGTTGATTTCACTGACTGAAAACTATGTGATCAACAAACATTGCGGATTTGCGATTTGCAGGTGACTGACTGTGAGGTCACTTAGTCACCAACTTCTTACTAGTCCAGGCGCCCAACTTTTCCAATCCAACCTTCCAATAGACTTGTTTCTTAAGCTGACCATGTCTTTGAATTCAAAAACCTTCTTCAGGTAATTGTTCCCTTGTTTAGCTGGTTCAGGTTCAGTTTCCTCTACAGATATCTTCTCTTCTTTTTCTTCTCGGGCGGCTACAGCAGCTTGAGGGAAGCATTCATCCCGAGTATCTGTCTCAATAATAATGCTTCCAAGAGAGTCAACCACCTCACTCATTTTTGGGCGAGACTTTGGCTGTTTCATGAGGCACTTGTTTGCTAGGATTGCAATTTTATGAGCTGATTTGATGCAGTATTGTCCCTTAAGTCGAGGGTCTACAATATGATGGAACTTCCTAGGATCAGAAACATAAGGTCTAACCCACTCTAAAAGCTTTTGTTCAGTTTTAGGTAGGTTTCTCTCTACAGCTCTCCTCCCAGTGATAAGCTCGTAAAGAACTACACCAAAGCTCCACACATCACTCTTAGCAGTTAGCTTACCAGTCTGAACATACTCTGGTGCAGCATAACCTATGGTGCCAACAACCTTTGCAAAGAAATAAGTCATTTATTTTGCATAGCAGCAAAATATCAGGATCAAAAACAAATATTCAGACTTCAGATCATCATTTGCTTTTCATAAATTGGACTTGTTCACATAGAAAAATGGTAAATTATAGTTTAATTTGCTGAAAATAAGAAGCCAGAAGACACATTGATCTGATTTAATAATGCAAATCTTTTAATTTCCAAACAATGTTATGTATAGTTGTAGAATATAATGAATTTTCCCCAGAGTACAGACAAATTCTTACAGCTGTTGAAACATAGCCAGACCCTTCTGAAGGTCCTTGCCTAGCCAGTCCAAAATCAGAAAGCTTTGCATTGAAGTTCTCATCCAGCAGGATGTTGGACGCCTTAAAATCCCGAAATATTAGCTGCACCAGTAATAGTGGCAATAATCAATAGTGTGTTTCAACAAAAGTTCTATGGTTTTTAGCAGATGTGAAATGCTGTAAAAGATATCTATCCACACTACAAACCATCCACAAACATAAAAAACAATTAAGTCGTGCCAAAATCTGGTGGGGCTTGTAAACCATTGTTCATGCTAAAAATGCCAAAGATGAATGTCCAAGTTATAAAACTCTTCAATCTTTACAACTCTTCTATATTTCTACTTCACTCTAAATCCTAAACAAAAGAAAAAAGAAATCAATTCTCAACATTTGCTTTACTAACAAAAATTTCATATAAAAGAGCACTTAAAAAGACATTAATTGCACGAATCCAGATCAACGATTTCCTGCTCAGTTTGGTTGTTCATTTGGTACACCCATATGCAAATCTGCCCACCTAATAATTCTAATTTCCTCGTGTTACATTCTCTTTTACTTTCAAATAATCCTCATTTCTCAAACTTGATTCCACACCAAAACTAAACCCATTGGTGTGAAGGAACATGCATTCACTTTACCAATCCATGACAAAAATTCTCTACCAAGTATCATATTCCTTAAAAGATATCCATCCATCCGCCACATATATACCACTTCAATGTTATCCAAAATGAATGAATTCAGTAAAATCAATAAACACAGCCAACATCAAGTACGCAATTTTTCCAATTTAACCACAAAGACCCACATGTTCGTTTTGAAAGAAAATCACACAAATGACGACACGACAAAGCAAAGTCACAATCCATCACACTTAGAGTACCTGAAAATCCATTTCTTCATGAAGATAAGCCAAACCCCGAGCCGCATCTTGCGCAATTCTCAACCTGGTCCCCCAAGGCAGCACCGTGGAAGGGACTCGCGCCAAGAGATGCTCCTCCAGGCTCTTATTCGGCATAAACTCGTAAACCAGAAGCCTCTGAATCCCTCTTTCATCGTCCTCAGCACAGTACCCTACCAACCGCACCAGATTAGGATGCTTCACCACTCCCAACAAATTCACCTCGTTGATCCACTCCTTGTGGCCCTGCTGCCCGTTGCGGTTCAGCTGCTTGATCGCCACCTCCTTTTCCTCCACCACGCCGCGGTACACGGACCCGAACCCCCCCTCGCCTACGAGGAGGGCGCGGCTGAACCCGCGCGTGGCGCACTTCAGCGCTGAGAAGGGGAAGAGACGGAGGTCGTTGGCACGGCGCTGGACCAGGAAGTGATGGAAGTCCACCGTGTCGGAGAATTCCGTGGAGTCGGAGTCGAAGTTGGAGCGGCTGCGCGTGTCCATGAGACTGAGCGAACGCGCCCACGACACGCGCGAAGTGGAACAGCGCGAACTCGGTGCCGCTGCCACGCAATCGTCGTCGTCAACGTTGGAGAAGTAGAAGCACTTCATTTGCAGAAACCAATGAACAAACCAAAAATCATTCCAATTCGCACTCTCTTCCGTTTCAACGTTTCATTGTTTTCAGACTCAGAATGATGAAGTGAAACATGAAGAAGATCAAGACTAATAGTACTAATAGGGATAAAATTAAATGTTTTTTTCCTCTATCATTTAATGTTTTATTACTCCATCATTCAATTTTACTTAATTTATTATGCCAATTGCATCAATATAAAAACTGTCACAAATGCCTCATTAAATATATTTATTAATTATATTGTCATATTTAATGTATTAGTTTAAAAAAAAAACTGACAAATATTCAGTTCAGTGTAGAAGAAGCGTTTTAAAAAAACCGAAACTTTCCATTAGTTTGAAATGATAAATACCTAAATATATTTTAACCTAATAAATTGTAATTACAGTCCAGCTAAAATTGGATTTAGATTATTTAAAGATCTCAAGTTCTATAAATGAAAATTATATAGCTCAAAAGAAAGTAAACAAAATTTTGTAAAAAATTATTCACAATTCCTTTGATGATCTGTTTTGTTTTTTTATTTGTGATTTTTAAATTTCAAAATAGATATCTACTTTTTCCAATTATACTCCTAATTTAATTGATATAAAGTAAGAAACTTATATGTATATAATGAAACAGAAAAATTAAAATATGTATAATAGATAAACATTTAAAAATAAAAAGTTAAATGGTTGTCTTGATTTTGGTAAAAAAAAAGTTTAAAACGACTATTTCTACAAAGTAACGTAATTAACAAGACTAGTAAAAATGTTTTTTTCTCAGACTGAACTTATGACATCGTACATATTATTCAAAGAGTCAAATTCTTCTGTTAAGTCAAGCTAGTTTATTCAAAAGTAATAAATATTTATATTAAAAAATAATAAAACCTTTGTACACCTAACATTGTGGAAATATAATTTAATATGTTTTTTTTAAGAGAAAGATGAATTATGTGTTATTATTTTATCATTAATGAGTGATGAAATAAAGTATATAGATTAAATTATGCTATTGAAATCTTTTATATCTTAGTTATTAAGAAATGACAAAGTTATTAACTTGTGAGATTATATATTTATGGGTTATATGATAATGAAGATTTTAAATTTAATTTAATTTTACAAAACTAACTTATAAGTGAGGTTTGCATCTACTTATATTATATGAAATGTTATAATTTTTAGTCGATGTAAAATTTTCAACATTAGTCATAATCAATCTTCTTCTCACCTGATTATAAGAGTGGTAAATAAAGATAAGATAACAGTAAATGTATAATGAAAAATTGTACAAATAACTATATGCAAAATGGAAGGATAATATTAATGTTATGTTTGGATGGGGTTCTTGCCGATGAGGAATTGGAGGTATGTATAATGAAAAATTGTACAAATAACTATATGCAAAATGGAAGGATAATATTAATGTTATGTTTGGATGGGGTTCTTGCCGATGAAGAATTGGAGGTTAAGAAGGGAAGTTACTCTAATAGTTTAGATTAGAGGAATTGAACTTATTTGTAAAGAAAGAATTGGGAGGTGGGAGGGAAGAAATAATTTTTCCACTCAAAATCATTCAATTTTTACTCATTTTCTCTACATTCAAACAATACAATTTTCCACTTTCTTTCTCCTCATTTCTCTTCCTTTCCATTTCCACACTCTCCCAAACAAAGCCTAAGTTATTTCTAAAGTGGAAGAAGAATATTGGGTTTGTGGTTGAATGAGAAAGAAAATAAAATTATAACAAAAGGAAAGTAAATTATAATAGAACTTGTAGCTTTTTTTATTTGTTTTCTTTCATTCCTTAGGACCAAGTCTTTAAAGTTATTTAAGGAAAATTCTTTCTCCACCTTCGTACCTTCTCCTACATTTTCATATTAATTGTAAAAAATTAGTTTAAAATATTTTTAAATAATTCCAGTTGCACCTTACATCCCTGTCTCTCTTCCGGTCGTAACACTTTTATTGTTGTTCAGTCGCGACGTTTGAGATAACAGTTTTATCTTTTGAGTGTGTGTGAGATGATTGACGAGAAAATTAATTGTATTTAATGTTTCTCAGTTCGATTTTTTTTTTTAATTTTGTACTCCATTTTTGCACATTGTTGATATATATTTCTTTTTATTTTGTGACTTTAAAAAAAATAGACGAACGAAAACAAAATCACAACCAATAAAAAATAACACAAAACGTATCTCATCACTAGTCACCACAAATCATCACCACTTGCAAATGAAAAATAAGACACCGCATTCTCTACCATACTAAAAAAAGTATTAATTGGAATTAAAAAGAAGTATGAATCCTAAAAAGTGCTAGGAATATATGAAAGTGCAGGGGAAATTTGTGTACTTTAATATATATTCAAATTTAAATTATAAGATTGTAAATGCATGTTTTTTCAATATTTAAATTCATAATTTTTAACCTGTGATTAATCTTCCAAAACTTTGTTATTTCAAGTCTTTAACCATATTTTAATGAGGTGAATAATGGAATAATGCTTTATAAAATTAAGACTAAAGGTTTAGTTTTATAAAGTTATACCAACATTAATTTGCAAACAAAATTTAAATTCCGATACTGTCAAAATAAATTCTATTAAACGAATAGAATTTATATTACATGTGCTCATAATTTTTAATTTAATGGTGTTAGTTATTGTCGCGATATTAAATAATACATATCAAAACTATAATTAGAAAAAACCATAAAGTTAGAGTATTTATAGGAGGAAATCTTCTCTTTATTAAAGTTCCAACAACTATGAGATGTTTTTGAGAAAGTACACTACCAACTGTAATAATATAAAATAATAATTGTAGATATTTATTTACTCATAAATCATTATATATTGCTGCTTTATTGTAATTATTTAAAAATTTATATGACTTATAAAAAAATTATTATTTATTTTCTCCTTTGCATGTTTCCGGAACATGGAACAAAAGAGTTAGAATTTTATGGTTACCGTTGATCGTTGTGGCTGCTGTTCATGCGATGCCATTGGTGTGCGACTTGGGAGCCGCCGAATCAGAATTCATCATCGCATTCACCGGCCACCATTGTGGGGCCCACTTCATGGAGTAGCTGAAACCAAAGTGTGCTGAGAAATTTTGCACACATTTTGCTTTTCTTTTTGGACACAGTCTTCTCTTATCTATTAAGTCCTTCAAATCACATCATCATTTCTTCAAATATTACCTAGTCTACTATTTCCACTATTTTATCCTAAAAAAATATCTAATGAGTTTTTTAAAAGTAAAGAAAATAATTTTTTAAAATGTAGTATTCGTCGGTTTAACAAATGAATCTTCTTGATAGTTCTTATCCTTCTTTTTCAGTTGGGCTTTTGGTTTTCTATCGGGAGAACAATGCAAAAGATTATTCGATATTCAAGTAAGTGTTCGATATTCTTAAAAAAATATCTAAAAAATTATTTTTTTTAAAAGTAAAGAAAATAAATTTGTTTTTGTTTCTTTTGAGAGAGTAGTATTCATCGGTTCAACAATTGAATATCCTCCTTTAGTCGCTTTCGGTCCTCCTTCTTCAGTCATTCGGCTTTCGGTTCTCGGTCAGCAAGACAATGCAAAAGGTTCTCCGACGCTCAAGTAAATATTCGGTATTCAAATACAATAAATATTGTAATAATGACTTACCTTTGTTTTGGTTGTCACATTTATTTATAGGATCTGATATACCTTTTTATGATTGAACTTTTTTAAGATGTATGTTGCAATTTATACTTACATTACCGAATTTCTATATGGTTAGTTACCATTAATACATACTTTAATAAATACACTTAACCTTGGATAACGACACGTGTTCAGAACAACACAAAAGCATATGCTAACAAAAAAAAGTTTTCTTTTTCAAATAAAAAATATAAATACAACTACTGAATTGACTTTTCAAAGGAAAATAGAAAAGTGTAAGACTACCATGGTCACAAAGTAGTATAAAAATATAAGCCGCCATGAAGTAGACAAAAGTCTTAATACCTTGTTCTACTAAAAAAAAAATCATGGAGCACAATTGCACATTCCAGCATTTATTTAGTAAAAGTTAATGATATTATGTTTGGTTTCATGATGTAGGGACAGAAGGTCATTATATAAAAAATGAAGGTAATTAAGTGTGATTAGCATTGACGCCAATATAATTATGCACATGACTTAAACTTCAAGTGTACTTCTGCTTAATCATCATCACTATAAATAAGACAGAGTGATGCTAATTGATAACTACGCATGCAAGGTTCTGTTGTTTTTTCTTAAGTAAAATTCCTTCTTTCATATAATAAATTATGCTCATTGTGTCAAATGTTTCATGTTTGAATAAATTCTTACTCTGAAGTTTCCTAATGTTATAGGATTAAATATGTGTTTTGTATTATTGCTCTTGGATACTTGAAACTAATATTTGTTATATTATATTTTTTACCTCACATATTTCTACTATATTATAATATTCACATCAATAATGAGTAAACATAAAATATTTTAACATCTTAGTATAAATAAGAGATTTTTTTATCACTTAAAAAATCAACAATAACTTATTTCAATAGTTTCTTTCCTACAAGTATTTGTAGAATTTAGACTAAACTAATTTTACTTAAAAATAGTGAGAGAAAAACATATTTAACCTAGTTTTTATGTATTTTAAAAGGTTAAAATTTTAGATTGTTTAGCTATTTTTTTTTAAAAGAATTTATGTATCTAATATATTTTTTAAGTGGATAAAAAAGGTTTGTAGAATTCCCACATGAAATAAAGCTTTTCTTTAAGTTTTCTTGGATAGTTGAAACTCCTACGGTTTATTATGAGATTTTCTTGTTGATCTGTATATATATATATATATATATATATATATATATATATATATATATATATATATATATATATATATATATATATATATATATATATATATATATATATA
>Ga0123342_1003812_pt1 | contig 23719 bp, 10 predicted proteins | sample Turbeawhitnodule_FD_89960 | JGI IMG/M metagenome (GOLD analysis project Ga0123342, IMG submission 89960) | Root nodule microbial communities of legume samples collected from Mexico - Turtle bean Mexico white nodule | ecosystem: Host-associated > Plants > Roots > Nodule | place: Mexico: Nepantla... | reverse complement strand
GCAAAGACAAAGGGGCGCCCTAGCGGCCGTTTGCACTCCGACGCTCAAGTCAGTATTAGGGCAAAGAAACACCAAGAATGTATATTAGCTTCAGTCTTAGAAACTGTGTACCTTGCTAGGGTTTTTGGCACCCTTTATATAGGCTGAAACTAGGGTCTACCTTTGTGTTGTTACCCTTATCTAGGGTTCCTGGGGGAATGTCCCTGCGCCGCTATTTAGGTAATCTTAGCGTATCTGGCACATAGAACCTTCCTTAACTGGAGTGCAACGAATAACATGGTGATCGCTTGGGTACCAACTTGTGCACATATTCTGTAGCGCCATCTGCTTTGTGGGTGCCCTAAGCATTCACGTGCCATGCATGCAACTTCCCTGGAAACCCTAACCCTAATGGGCTTTAACGCCTCCCAGGATTATTCATACGTGTTGCGCCTTCATGCGCTATACACACCAGGTGCATGGATCCCTCGTGACTTAGGCTTCCCACACATCTCATGTCTTAACTGTTGACTTAACATAGCTCTAGGGCCCACTGTACGTGGCCTCTCCATAACATTAAGACCACCGATGTCCAATCTTCTCCCTCTACTGGCGAGGTCCGATATCGATCTCCAACATCGGGGCTTAGGATACCAATATCCAAAGACTAACCAATCTCTGGTAGGTGCATCTGGGGCTCACCTCACGTGGCCCCCTTTCATTACCAGGCATCGGTGCGCGATGTCTGTGGTCAATCTCTAGGTCAATGACCAAGGACTGGTCGGGACAAGTATCCCTTGGAGGCACTAAGACCCATAAGGGTTAGGGTTTCCAAGGATAGACTGCATGCATGACACATGAATACTTAGGGCACCCATAGAACAGATGGCCCCACAGCGCTGGTGCATGAGTTGGTACCCTGACGGCCATACTGTTAGGGTTTTGCACTCCAGAAGAGGAAGGTCTTGTGTTGCGGCTGCGCTAAGCTTGCGCAACGCGTCACAAGATGCCTCGCCAGTAACCCTAATTCCATTTAAGGAAAGATTCACGTGGGACAGGGAGTTGACCTAGATACAACCTATATAAAGGCTGGTAAGAACCCTAGAAAGGTACGCCATTTCTAAGACTGAAATTGTTTTACATACTTATTGTTTCTTAGCCCAGTACTGACTTGATTGTCGGAGTGCAATCAACAGGTAGGACCCTCTCTGTTTCAATGGAGTCACTCTCGAACACTCAAGGAGAGAGCAAAAACAACCAGAAAATAAGAGGAGTCACCATCTGCCTTTGAAGTCAACGGTGATCGAGTCCACCGGCGAGAACACTAATAATATTATTAATATTATTATTACTAATAACACTAAAAAAATAAAAATTTAATAGAAGTTTTTTAAGAGCGGTTATAATAACCTCCATGAAAACACAACTTTGTAGAGGTTTGTTGAACCCATGATAAGTCTCACTGGTTTTTAGATAAACTGCAGCAAAGTTTTAATTTTTTTCACTTTCCTAACTTTTTTCCAGAGGCATAATCTTTATTATGTTTTTTAAGCACTGCACTTTAAAAAAAACCTTTTCACGCTTTACACCGTGCTTTTCTTTAGGAGGCAGATTAGTTCAGAGGCAGATTAGTTTCAGAGGAAGACACTGTTCTCATGCCCTAGAAAACCATCTTCAACTTTTCCAATCATCATCTCTGAATTAAATCTTTATTTCTCTCTGCTTTTTGTGTCAGAGGCAATATTCGTTCTCTTTTGCCCTATGGTTTTTCGAAATTGATTTTCATTTTCCCCCATTTCTCATTTTCAGACTGCTGTGCGTTTTGCGGGTTTGGTGCATCAGGTCTCTGCTCAAGGATCGAAGACTGTCTCTGGTTCTCTGGTTTGCTCTTTTTTTATCGTAATGATCTTTAGTTTCTTGATTTAATAACAATGTGTTGTTCATATTTGAGAGTAGCTTTTTTTTATAATTGTTCTTCGGTGTTTTTTTTTTATAATTGTTTGTATTTGTAGTTTTTTATTTTGTGGTTGGGGAAGAACAGGGGATGGTAACAGGTGAGATGAAAGATATTCGGTAAATTGTGTGTAGGCAAAGTAAATAAAAGTGAGTCCAATTGAAAAATAAAGTGATACTTCATGTGCAATAATAAACATTTGTGATGGCAGAGATATGGAAAGTAATGCACCATTGCATTGCAGTCAACTATAGAGAAACAGAAAGAAAGAACAAAGTAGAGCCTTGCCATTCAAACCTGCATGATGAAACAAATGAACCACAATGGTTACTTTAGCATAAGAAGTAGAATATTCACTTTAGAATAAAACCCGTTTTGTGTTTATTTTCCTTTGATAACGTGCATCATGCATGTCTGCAACCTTTGACTTGATTAAATATATAAAGATAAATCAAAGTTTAGTTTTGTATTTAAAATTTAAAACTTGTAGTGCTTGGTTGTATGAAAGTTATTTTCACCATGAATCACGTTCTTAAGTAAATTAAATGAATGAGATTGAATTTATTATCACACAATCTCATAATCTTATTAATGATAACAGCTAAATGACCTACAAGTTAAACAAACTGAGTTATAGTGATAAATGAAATGTTAGTTTAAAAGAAAGTTTCAATGTTAGGATTCAAGGGAAGACAAGGTTGAAATCTTTCAAGTATTTTAGCGTTGTTTTGTGTTGAGATGACAAGGAGTATAATTGTTTGTAAGGTTTAGGAATAACAAGAATTAACCTTTGTGTTGTTAAGTCCATAACAAAGGAATTAAGCATAAGAAGGAACCACTCTTGATTTAACAAAGAAAAACAAATAACCGAAATCCAGATCATAAACTATGACGAATCTCTTAGTGAACATGTCTTAAGTTAAACTAATCTAACAAAGATACTTGTTTTTTTTCACAAACATGAATTTCTTATATATGTATGTACCAAGAACTGATGGCTTCTGCTGCCATCACTTGTGTTGTTGTTGTCATTGCAGTTGGAGACATGAGATTCCCAGTAATTGGGTCCATTCAAAGCAAAATAAGGTGTTGTGATAATTATTATAATTAAAATTTATAACAAGTAGTTTTAAAATCTAAATTATATATTAAATTACAAAGAATAAGTTTATCTGTAATTTTCTTAGTGAAAGTGTGATGGTTTTAGATTATGTGACCATTGAAATCATGATGTTGTTGTAATACTGCTGAATTCAATCCTCTTTAGCTCTGTTGTGGTCATTCAAAAGGGAGCCTTCAACATAAGTTGATGAAAGTAATGTGATGGTTCTTGTCATTAATTTACTAGGCTGCTAAGGCTTTTGGTTATGCAAGATTAAGACTCTTGAGAGTATTTGTTTTATTCTAGCTGCCTGTATGAAAAGGAGACTCATCTTACACACTAGTGTTAGGAATTACTTTCTCCATTAAGGAGATATTCTTATGTTACCATGTTTCTTCTTTGGTTTTATCTATTATCTACATAATGCATTTGTGAATTGTCGGGGTCAAGTAAGTTTGTGTTTATCCATTAATTATGTTCTGTTTGAGTAATTTTCTGATGTGTATTTGTTTGTATGAGTAGTCAAATATGACCTGATTAGTGTTCTTGACTACCATAATTCATATTAAACTAGAAAAAGATTTGATAATTTTTGGGGGAGGGCATGCTACATCAAGAGTGGCCCGTGCTGCAAAAAAGGTTATGGTGAAGCCCAAAGCAATAACTGCTTACGATGAGTAAAACTCTGGTTGGTAGTTAAATTAATCTTATCATAGTTGATTGATATAGTGATATATAATGACTAATCTATCCTAATTGTTACTATAATCAATTTAGTATAACCAATAAGATACAGAACCTCTATTATGGCACATTAATTGTGTAGAGGCCTAATTAGTAGTTACTGTAAACCTCAGTTGCACATTGTCAGCATTCAGTGTCATTGCTTAGTTGATTAAAACTAATGCTCGTCTGCTCTAAGTCGTTCTCTTTGGCATGTCATATTAAGTTAGTTACCAATAAAATAATGCATTAGCAAATTTGATTCACTGCTTAGACCCAAACTCTAGCTTCTCAAGCTTTATGAACAACCAAATTAGATTATCTTTTCCTATCCATCCTTTTTAAACCAATCTTCTAAACATTATAAGTTTATTTTTTTTTAGTTTGCCAAGTTCACTTTTGGCCTAAGAAAAAGATACAGGGCATCTTTTTAATGGAGAATTTTGGAGTTATATTGAGATTTGATTCAGATGTCTTAGCATTATAAGGTCATCCATAAAATTTTATTTAATTAAAATGTTGATATATCTAACCCTTATGTTTTCTTGTCCAGTGGATAGATGTCAATGTTTTCCATGCTAGGCCTCTTTCTGCGGTTGAAAAGTTTCGAAAGGGTTAGTAACATTTTAATATTAAAAAACACAAGCAACTAACACATGACTGATAAATAGAGACACTGATAAATGCAACACATAAATATTGACACAATTTATGTATAGTCAAGACTAGTATATTTGACAAATTATTCTCTGACCTTACCAAACTAATTTGATCTAAGCATTTATCACAAAGAGATGCATACATGTTTATGTTGAATCAGTAATAGAAGTGATGGTTCAACTGTTCAAGTATATCAAATCTTTTTGCTATAAATAGAATTACTGGACAGTTGCATATTTATGTCAAATAGGGTGGTATCAAGTATATATACAAATACATAAACTATACTATTTGCGTTCAGAGATGGCCCGATATAAGTACAAGTAAAATAACATATATGAAATAGTTCTATAACTTTAATTTTAGAGATGTATCTGCTGCATAATTTAGTATGATTAATGGTATTTAATATGATTAATGGTATAATAAGTGATTGTGGTTGGCACCAAATAGGAAATAGCTACTCCCTGAAGCCTTGTATGATGTAGGTAGGTAGGTAGTGAGTAGTAAACTTTAACAGTGAAAATAGAATTATAATACAAATTGTGCATAGAGGTGGGTGTAGCTGAGAGAGGTGCAGTAATAAACTATTATTAATTGAAACAAAATTGATAATGCACTTGTATGTATATTATAATACAAATTAGGTGAGATAATAAGATAGAAGCATAGCATAGCCTTAACCGAGGGAAAAAAAGGATATCATATGATGAGAACACGGTATTGAGCAACAATTTGAATGGTGGAGGGAGGGGCTGAGAGCAGGTGCAGAATAAAGTAAGAATCCAATACGCCATAGAATGTAGGTTACATAAGCCTATGGCCTTTGCCCCTGGACCGTCTGTCTTCTGAATTTTCATAATATCTTACCTTCTTTTTCTTCTCTTTCTTTCTCCTATTCTATTATTTTTCATCTTCTAATGCAATCTGTACATATCCCACCCCACCCTGTCCTTTGATAGACGTATTGGTTGCTAGGAAAACTGGAGGGTACAGAGAAGGACATTAAAATTTTGGATTACCCAAAAGAGCAACGAACATTTGCCAGAGTATCAGAATATGTTGTTGAACAAAATTATATACATTCTCCTCAAGTAACAATTTAGGATTCACTATTGTTTTCTTCAGCTCTTCGCCTTCCAAAGAAAGTTGGAGTTCCTAAAAGACTTGTAAGTTGTTTCATGACAAATGGTATATCTTATCGTGGTGAATTATTTCCAAACTTTCAATTCACTAAAATATTCTACAGGAATTTGTTGAACAAGTGTGATGAAACTAGTTAAGCTTGATACTTTGAAAAATGCTTTGGTTGGTATGCCAGATTGTTTTGGCTTATCAATTGAGCAGAGAAAGTGATTAAAATTAGCAGTGGAGCTTGTAACAAACCCTTCCATTATTTTTATGGACGAGTCTACTTCTGGACTTGATGCACGTGCAACAGCTATTGTTATGCGAGCTGTTCGAAATACTGTTGATACTGGTAGAACTGTGGTTTGCACCATACATCAACCATGCACCACTCTTCTTTTCTCTTTTTTATTGTTAGGAATCTTGAATTGCAACCTCAAGTAAGTCCAAGTCAGAAACTCAAGTGAATAGTCATCCTTCAAGGCCTAATACTACCTTTACCGACACCAAAGTATATTCATCCTGCAGTTCTTCAACGTACTTATAAACCTGGTTAGATGTCTGAACTTTCATACAATTTATTTGTCATCTATAAATTGTATTATTCAATATATTGATTCATTTGTAAATTTTGTGATTGATGCAGGACTTCAAGTACAAACTCCACCCCTAGTTGCGCCTGAAACAAGTAATCCTAAAGGTATTCCATCTCCATTTCCCCATCCACCTCCATCTACCTCCATCTGCACCTAAAAAAGGTACTAAACATGCTCACCCTACACCTCCAACGGCATCTTAGCCAAGTAATTTTTGTTCACTTTTTTTCAAATTTATTAATCATCACATAATTAGGCACAATTGTTGTTTTTCATTGAGTTGATTTATTTTCAGGAACCTTGAAAGACAGGATATGTTCAACCCCCAATTGCACCTTAATCTGATTTTCAGCCACCACATCAATATGTATACGTACCAGCACCTTGGTACATTAGATGTATATTAGGATGTTATTTAGTTTTTTATCATGTCTATTTTTATGACTAAGAAGAAAGGGTACATTTTTATTCATTTTTCAAGGTTTCATAGGTTTTAGTTATTCATGAACACTATTTTGTTTGTATGGTGCACTTTGCTATCATTCGAGTCATTCACAACCCTACTATCTTTTGATACATGGTTTTTTCAATTTTGTAGATGCAATAGAAAAAAAACTACATTGCATTAACAATACAAACATACCGGTTAAAAAAAGTTTAGAAAAAAACTAACAAATATGCCTGCAACATTATTAATAGAGTTTAGAACCAACCTAGATTATGAATATTAAAAATATTCAAAGGTTTGCTAATAAATGCCTCTTTACAGGAATTCAATGTTCTAATTTAATTAATATCAATCCAAGATGTAAGGATAATGTATTTGTCTGTAATTAAGGCCAATGTCTAATGGGTGATTTCCAAGTCCTTAACATTCAGATCCCACAACTTTGGGTAGGAAAAAAATAAAGATATAAATGAAGGTTGGGATAAATTTATTGGGTAAAGTGTAAAACCACTTATTTCATTTTTCTTTAATTTCCATATTTTATATTCATTTTTATTTTGCAATGTAAATTTAGTAAACTTTATATAAAGTAATAATAAATTATAGTAGAATTATTGTTATGTATTTTAGCCTTGTATCACAAATAAATAAACATGAGAAGCCACAAACATTGTCTCATATTGCGATACTCACATTTCTCATTTTCTTTAGTGTATTTAGAACTGCTCAAACATATTCACAGTAGAATGTGGGTCTCTTTGTCGATTTGAACTATTTTTTTTCTAAGCACGATGTTAATTTATTATTCTTATTTAGAATTTTTTATTTTTATTTGGAATGTAAACTGTTGGTGGTGATTTACCAATGAATTAGTGTATTTAGTGAGCCATTGGATCTCTTTTGAAAAGTCTGGCCCATTAATTTGTCCAATATTTTTATTATTTGTCACATACTTTTTTTATTTATGCACCTCCTAGAAGTAATGGAGGTTTTCAAACCGTCGGGAATAGTGAGAGTTTTCGAACCGTCAAAAATAGTGGGAGTTTTCAAACCATTAGGAATAATAGGGGTTTAAAACTGTAAGAAATAATGGGAGTTCAAACTGTCGAAAATAATGGGGGCTTCAGAACTGTTAGAAAGTGATTATTATTTAGAATATCGTAAAAATCGCTAGTAATTAGTTAGCGACGCTGGATCTTCCAGGAAAAAAGCAAACCGCAGATAATGCACTTAATGGGGGTTAAAACTGTCGGAAACGTCAAATATAACCCTGTTATTTTTTTTAGTCTAATATTATTATTACTAATAATATTATAATAATAATAATTATTATTATTAATATTAATATTATCATTAATATTAATTTTAGTATTGTTATTATTAATATTAATAAAAGTATTAATATCAATATTATCATTAATATCAATATTATTATTATTATTATAATTATTAAAAATATTTTGTGTGTAATACTTTATATACGGATAATGTAATTATTTCTACTTTATGGCGTCAAAATTACATACTGATTAAATTTGTACGTCATCACTTTTGGCTTACATACGGAAAAATTACATACTGAATTAAATCTGTATGTAATCACTTTTATTCTTATATATGGAAAAATATGTATGTAATTGTACTAGTCCTCGGTCATTGGAGCGGTGCTAGAGAAAGACCTCAGACATTAGTGTCTGATAATAATGGTGGGCCACATAAGGTGGGCCCCAGAAATCATATCAGATACCAGTTAAACACCCAGATATAAGAAAAGACCTAAGTCACGAGAGGGTCATGCATGGGGTGTGTATGGTACATTCGGGTACGACACAAGCAAGTGTTCCTTGGAGGCGTTGAGGCCCGTTAGGGTTAGGGTTTCCAAGGGAAGACTGCATGCATGACACGTGAATACTTAATGCACCCATAGAACAAATGGTCCCGCAACATTGGTGCATGAGTTGGTACCGTGGTTGCCATACTGTTAGTCGTTGCACTCCAGTAAAAGGAAGTCTTATGTGCCAAATTACACTAAGATTGTGTAATAGCGGCGCAAGGACATTCTCCCAGGAACCCTAGATATGGGTAACATAACAAAAGTAACCCTAGTTACAACCTATATAAAGGGTGGTAAGAACCCTAGCAAGGTACACCGTTTCTAAGACTGAAACTACTTTATTCACTCACTGTTTCCTTGCCCTAGTATTGACTTGAGAGTCGGAGTGCAAACGACCGCCAAGACACCCTTTTGTCTTTGCATGTGAGAAGTTCTTCAACCCAATTTACATACAAATTCAGATTCAGATATAATAATCGGTATGTAAATAGAAAATTTCTTGTAGTGGAAATAACAGGTTGTTTTTGTGTGACAACAAAGACAAAATAAGCATAGCTTTTCCAAATCATTTTGAAAATCACTAAGTGTTAAACAACAACTTGTTTCGACAATTCATCAGGTTAAAAACTTGCCTTAGCCTCAAACCCTTGAGTAGGAGCTTTCAACTGGTTGATTTGAAAAACAACTAAATAAAAATTTCTCAGCTTTTAAGAAAACACTTCTTTCAAAAGATATAAAGATCATATGAGTTTTGATCACTTTAAGAAGTGAACTAACAAGTCAAAAACTAGTAGACAACACACACATCAGTAGGTTCTTCAAGCTTTTTTCATATATTTGAAGACATCAAAGCATCTTGTTCAACAATCACCATCCCATATTCTGGGATAGAAATATTACTTGGAAAAGATAAAAAGAAGAAAATGTAGGGTTAAATTAAAATATCCATAAAGAAAATTCTGTATTTTGGCATAATACATGAGATGCAGGTTAAGATTTCGGAGGAACAGAAAGTAAAAGACCTAACTATTAATTTATATAGATAGATTAATGGGTTCAAATATAATTATTAAAATAAGTAAAATTTAAATTTTAAAATCTCGACACCAATAATTAGTGATTTTTCTTTGAAAAAAAAAACTATATATACTTTTAAAAATAAATATTAATAAAATAATAATATCTTCTATTTTATATTTTTACTTTTAGTTAAAATTAGAAAAAATAATACTAAAGTGAAAAAAAAAAAACAAACAAACAAAGTTCAAGTTTATTTTAAATAAGTTTTTTTAATTAAACTGGCTTAAATAAAATGGGTTAAACTTGTATATTTTAAACTTTTTTAGTTACTTAAACTGAAATTCTCATTTGCGTTTACAATCAGAATGTTTTTTTAGTGTACAATAACTTCTATTAGTCGTAATATTGACTATATATTATTTATTTTAAAAGTTAATATTAAATATGTGCTTAAGTAGTGAAGTTGTTACACGTATATCCTTAAAAATTCAATACTTTCGAAGAAGTTTTCCACAAAAGTTACAAACTATCTTTCCAAACACTTTCTTTAATACAACACGCTTTCCAAACACTTTCTTGTATTAACTTTGTGAGACATATTTTTCCCATATATAATATCATACATCAAGATAAAAAAAAATGAAATTCTTATGTTTTTAATTAATGGTAAACTATTAGATAGCAATTGTTATTGTTATTACAATCCCAAAGGATTAAGACTACACTTGACTTTATTTACTCAATAAACAACTACAAAATAAAATACAATTGTGAAGTCCTCCTCTTATGAATGAAATGAACAAATTGGAAATTTACAACATTAATTATTCCTTCTTATCCCCTTAGACATTTTGAAAGAGAAGAATGGTATGATTTGAAACTTGTGTGGAAGTATAGATTTTATGTACATAGAACACTTAATGATTGAATGAAATGTGTGGGAAATGATGATGATGGTGGTGATGGAGCAATGAGTGTGAAGGCTTGGAAATTTGGAAGAAAGTGAAAAGAGAAAAAATTTAGGGTTTGGATGCTAAGATGGGGGAGCAGCATCCTTCTTGTTGAAGTAAAAGTAGGATTTCTTGGGAGAGGAAGTGGAAGAAAGAATGGTGGAAAAGCCATTGTATTTGCCACCAAATTTTGATAACCCTATTTTGGTGAGAAAGTCAAACACCTCATTGTTTCTCACAAATGGTTGGGCCATGTAATCCTCAACTGCCATCCACTGAAAACAACCAATAAAATATCACATTAAATCATTCATTGGTTGTCTTATTAAGTATGTTTGTTTATTTTCTTTCTACTTTTCTATAGTCATTTTTTAAAGTACAAACAAAATCTTATGTGCAGATTGTTTTTCTTTTGGCACCCTTTTTGTAGACAGCCTAGGGTTCCTCCAATTTACAAAAAAAATTATACAAAAACATTCATAATTCTTATTCAAAAATTTAAAATAAAAAATGGTAATTTTATTATATATAATAATCTGCAAAAGTGGAAGAAGTCTTTAATCATATTGTTTATAAATTGAATGATACCTGAGCTGCTTCAATTTCTGAAACTTGTCTCTGAATCTCAAAGGAAACAGGTTGCAACATGCAAACAAAGAACAACTCTGATTTCCTGAAGAAAGCTTCGTGCCTTTCCCTGATACCAAAAAACAAACAGAGATCATTAAGGACATTATTTAATAATTTAGTATTGATTTAGTTTAGTTTAAATAAACAATCTAATAATCCTAATGTCACTAACATACTATATACTATTATCTCATCACTTACTTGAATGCTATGACCTCCACAAACTTTGTTTCTATCTGAAAGAAAGCACAAACTTTAGACATAGAAATAAAAATAGAGAAAGGATTTTAAAAAATGTTCAGATCATTTTTTGCTTACCCCTGTTTCTTCTTTTACTTCCCTTATTGCAGCAGTGCAAATATCCTCACCCTGCAAATGGAATTCAGATTAATAAATAATAATTAAACCTAAAATGCTAAACGTTAAATTTAAGAAATTAAAATATTTTTTAAAATTCTTTTATTCCTCCAATTTAGTGTTTTGAAATTAAAGTCATATTCTTTTAAATTTGATTTTGAAAGATCAAAAGCATGTTTATTTAAAAAATAAAATTTAAACTTTTCATTTAAAGTTTAGCGATGAACAATGATTTTTGAACATACTTCATCAACGGCTCCAGTAGGCAACTTCCATAATCCTTTGCCACTAAACCTGCCATTGCTTTCTTGAACCACAAGCACCTATCAAACAATCATATTAATTTTCTTATAATGTTTTGATAAAATGACATGTAAAAAATGTGCATAATAATACAAAAAATTGTGAGAAAAAAAATGCAATTAAGGCACATAAGCACAAAAGGATGACAATAAGAGTGGGAACAAAAGGGTTGATTTATCACTGTACTATGACCGAGTGGTATAAGAAGAATTACCTCCCTATTGGCATTGATGACAAAAGCACCAATAGCCACGCGGTGAGAAGCATTTGCAGGAAGTGTATCAGGAGTGTTGGGAATCCAATTCACAAGCATCAAGTAATTTGGTTCAGCATGGTGGAATCTGAATCCAGCCTGCAAAAACAACCACCCCAACATCACGAAATGCTTCTTCTTCTTTTTGTCTAGCAAAAACCAACTCTAAAAAGCTAGGTGTATATGTAACAGAAAATTAGACAAATGTTTACCTTAACTGCAGAATCCACAAGATTAGAGTGTTCTTTGGCCAGCTTGATCCACACTCCCTTCTTACCCTTTTAAGAACCACATTGTAAAGTGATGAATCCAAAAGTCCGAAACTAATGAACATTAGAGTTTATATTGCTACTTAAACATTTTGTACCTGTTCCCTCCATTGCGATATTGAGGCTTTTAGCAAAGAGGCAAAAACAGAAGAATCCATAGATTCTTCCACATTTACTATGACTCCCCCATGTTGGTCTTCAACTGCTCTCAATGTTTTAATGCCTTTCCTTGACACTTCCTCCTCTTTTGACAAAGAAGCCAGGGTGTTTGACATGTATAGTCTTGAGAAACCAAAAGTCTTCTTCAAGCCTAAAAAGGGTGTTCAAGAGTGAAAATATAAGAAAAAATGAATCTAGTTTTGTTTTCTCAAAAGGAAAAAAAATAGTATTTTTACTCATAAAGAATAAATTTTTAACCAATTGTGTCAATTATAATGATCAGGGCTAAATTGTTTGATATATATCAAAGTGGAGAGTTACACTTTTTTTTTTATTAATGGATGATTTTTATTCATAGAAAAAGAAAATAATCCTCAACTGATTTTCTCTTATAATTTTGAATCAAATTATTATGATAACACTTTTCATCTAACTTTTTCAAATGCACAAGTTGATTTCAGTTATAAAGAATTTGTTTTATTTTTCTTTTGAAAATGTTTGGTGAAAAAAGTTATCCAATAAGACACAAGAGTAAACATTACCTTGAACTTGGGGAATGAGAGAACCAACAAGAGCTCTACTTTGGTGATGAGGGGCATGAGAAGAAGATGAGAGCAAGAATTTTGAAGCTTGCAAAAGGGGGGAAGAAAAAAGCTTACAAGATCTAACAAGACTCATAATGAAACCAAAAGTGCAATGATCAACTCAAGAGAGAATAGCAAGACCAAGTAATAATTAGTGATTGAAAGTAAACAAGTTGGAGGAGAGAATGAAAGCTTGAGAATATATATATAGAGAGAGAGACGCCAAATGCACAATTTCCATGCAATATGAAGCCTAAACTTTGATTTGAATGAGTCATAAATGGAGAATTTCCATGCAATATGAAGCCTAAACTTTGATTTGAATGAGTCATTGCAGAAGATGTTTAAATTTCTTGAGAATGTGAAAAGAGAAATCAACAAGTAAATGCAAAAAGGACAAAAAAATATGTAGCGAAAGAGACAAGAACACCACTAATTAGCTTTTCACATTCAAACTCAACGTAGGAACTTTGTGTCACTTTTTCTTTGAAATTACGATGAAACGCGCTGCAGAATTCATCAACCATAATCCACGTAACGTGATACCATATTATATTCCAAAAATAACAAAAAATTATTTCTTTATTTCTCTTAGCATTAAATAAATACTACTTTTAATATTCTCTTTTTTTTATTACTTTAGGGCTTTTTAATCTATGTGGATGTATTATTTATTTATTATGAAAAATAATAGCCAATGGTACCTCAAAGGTACACAGCAGATTATTTTATTTTATTTTGAGGTTTAATTTCGTGTTTTATCAGTTAACTATCGTTGTTTTTCGAAATTTACCATTCTCATTATTTTAGTATCAACTTTTCAATTTTAGTATGTTTTACCATACAAATATTTTTCACATATCAGTTGAATTTGTCAACGAAACATAGAAAGAATAAAAAATAAAAAATTGTTGATCATGGAAGAAAAACACACGGAAACCTTAGGGACTGATTATTTTATTTTTATTCTTTACAATAATTTAATTTTATGAAATAGTTTTTGGAAATTGTTCTTAGATTATTAAAGAGATGTGTGGTCATTTTCTTAAAACAGTTTTAAAGAGATAAGAAAGAAGAATTAGCATTGCTTATTCACGTATTTATTGTCATAAAAACAAAAATATAATATGTTTAAATATATTTTAAGTCCAGCAAATATTGTTATACTTTTTTCTTTAAATTTTTTTTTGTTACTTTAAACTCATAACATTTATCCAGTATTTCTTTTATTTCTTATAGTTAATTTAGTGCTGGAAAATATTAACTAAGATGGTTAAGAGAATACGTTTTAAAATTAACATAATTGGATCATTTTAAGTATGAAGTAAAATTATGTGTTGTATGGTTTCTTAAAATTATAGAATTTAATTTCCATCCAAAAAATCTAAAAATCTAAAAATTTTAAATTTTTTATTATATTCTTATGTATATTTTTGTATTTTCTTGTAAAATCAATATATAATTTTGTATTTACTTATAAATTCAATTTCAGTTGAATATATCTTGAACTAACTAAGATTAAAATATTATTGTTTGGAGAATGTCTCCTTATATCTATTTAGGAGTTGAACTCATGCTAACTTAAATGGAGGTCTAAAACTTCATTTTAATAATAGCATTAAATATATATTTTTTTTACTATAATGTGAAATTAGTTTTTGTTTTTAGTCTAAACTTTAGATTTTATGGGTACTTCTAATAATAAAACTATTGAAATAAGTCTTTACTAATGTTTTTTTACGTAACATATGAACTTTTTACGTGTATTTTATTATAATATTATAACATTCACGTCAATGATGAGTTAGTACGAAATATTTTAACATCTTAATCCACATTAGAAATATGTTTGCCACATGTTGGAGATCCCACATCGACTAGAGATTAGAGCCTTTCATTGTATATAAGTGGGTGCAAACCTCAACCTTATGAGCCGGTTTTATGGGGTTGAGTTAGACTTAAAGTCCACTTCCTAACACCACATAAAAACAACTAACAAATATTCATTTTAATAGTTTCCTTAATACAAGTATCTAAAAGATAAAATATATTTAACCCTTTATAATATAGACATATAGATTTAATTATTCAATCATAGGTTTTTTTTTTTATCGCAAGCATAGGTTACTCTTATTACAAACTAAACGAGTTTTGTTCTTTACAAATTAATTCCAAAAGTATGTTATAATGTATGTATACTTTGAAATTAATTTCCTTTATCTTCATGTTTTCTAGGAGTTCTTATTTTGTTTTCATAAATTTGTAGAGGTCCTCCTCAAAATCTCTAGCCTTGCTTCTAGCAAGAACACCCAAGTTTGTTGAATTTGATTATTAACTCTTTGCTCCCTTTCTCTAGCTTTAATAATTTTTTTTTAACTATTTCTTTTTGTGTGTCTATGTCAGAATTCATGATCACATCAATTATAATTTTTACCATTATTAATAATAATAGGAGTTATTTTTCAATTTACATTTTTTTATGTTATTCTAAATAACTATTATTTTTTGCTTGACATTTGTCAATATGTTCTGGATCAACATAGGAAAGAGTTTTTTTAACAAACGCGAACTAAATTTTTCTAATTAATGACTGTTGTGGGTTTTTTTTGTATTTTTTTTAATGTTGACTTGAAATTTTTTTGACTAATTTATAAAAATACTTTAAAATACATTTAATTTAACTATTAGTATCCAAAAAATAACTTGAAAAATTATGAAAAAAAAATAGTAATCCTTTAAGAGTATATATATATATATATATATATATATATATATATATATTATAGTAATATGATGGTATACAAATTAAAAAAGAGATATTAAAAAGCGAAACATTTCAATAAAAAGTTGGTAAAAAATTAATTATGAAAGTCTTACACGGTGGGTGAAATTTTTGAAAAAAAGACAGTACTGGACAAAGCGTTCAGGACTCAGTGCTCAGTGGTCGAATCTTGGTGCCCGAGTAGGTGTTCTGTGAAAAAATTGGTCAGGCAGGTAATACGACCTACCTCAGCATTAGTAAGACCACTAGAGCTTGGGCATTCTGCAGATGAAGATTGTCTAAAAATTCGAGGTAGTCCGTCGAGAGGGCGATACCCCGAGTTTAAGCACCCCATGGGGTAGTAATACACCGCGAAGGTGAGTGTTTAAGAGTTGACTTGGGGTGTAAGCCAACATCCGAGTTAGATACTCTAAACAAAGGTAATTGTTTAAGAGTTGACTTGGTGTGTAGGTCAACCCCCAAGTTAGATACTCTAAACAAAAATAATTATGTAGGAGTTGACTTGGTGTGTAAGTCAACACCCAAGTTAGATACTTCGAGCAAAGGTGATTGTTTGGAAATCGACTTGGTGTGTAAGCTAATGCCCGAGTCAGACGCTCCAAGATTATAAACAAATCATTCTTAGCACAAGGGAAAAGACCAAGCTTGCGAGAAATGCGGGCCTCTGAGTATCGAAAGCCCTGTTTAGCAAGGTCAAGGTATGTGATCCCTACTTAAGTCGTTGAAGAGCACTCGGGCGAGTTAAGAGGCTCTGTGCAGCCAGAAGGTATGATTCATCCAGAGTTTAGCTCTTCAAAAGCGTTGTGATTTTCCATACTTGATTGGTACATTAAGTTTACTGTTGTCTTAGTGGTTTTAGCTTAAGTGGGATACCATAAGGGTCAAATTTTTATGCTATTACTAGATATTAAGCTTATGCTAATCGTGTTTCACTAAGACAAGTAATGAGACATGCATTTGTTACACTAGTCGAAGTTTGTTAAGCCAAAAAGCCAGTGTAAAAAGTTGGGGGAAATACTCATAAATAGAAAGTGTTTACAAGTTAAAAAGTGCATATGGTGTCCAAAGTGTTCTAAATGGTGGGAAATTACAAAGTATGGTGGAGAGTAAAGCTACTCCTCCACAATTTGGCCATCGACCACGGACTTGCCCAGACCAAGCTGAGAGAAGTTCATCTCAGGGTAAACACTTGAGGCTTGTGCGACAACGTCCTTGAACCCCACCAGGTAAGAGTTAGCAACATCATTAGTGAAAACCTTTTTCTCCTTAGCCAGCTCTTCATCTTTCTGCGCCAGTTCTTCCTTGAGCCTCTCCACCTCAGCCAAGAGTTTCGTTCTCTCCTCAGATAAGCTTAAGACCTCCTTGGACTTCTCATTCAAGAGGGCCTCAACTTCTTGTTGCAAATGTTTTGACTGTAGGAGTTCCTCCTGAAGCTTCACCGTCTCTCGCTGAAGTTCTCCATGAAGGTTCTCCACTCGTTGGTGGAGCTCAGCAACCTCATGGGATTTCTTGTCAGCCGACCCTCTTAACTGTTTGAACTTGGTGACAACTAAACAACTTGCAGCAAGAGCTTGCCCTAGTTGCCTCATGGTATCTTGAACTAGACGGTCCTCTTCAAGGCTCATGAACTTCTCTTTCCCCTTGTTGGACAGGAGGGCCTTCTCGAGGAAGGAGGGGACGTCCAGGCCTTGGTCCCATAGTCCCTTTTCCTGGAAGCTTGTGCCTTCATTCTCTCGCACCACCATCATGTCGTGTTGTGGCATCGGGCTTGGCGGTGGGGCATGGTTGGAAAAAGCACGCCCAAGCTGATTCATAATGCTCGGTAGGGGTAACTATGGTTTTCCTTTTCCTTTTGAAAAATGGCCCAGAGTAGGTCTCCTCGTCGTCCTCGGTAAGGGCTGGAACTATTATAGCAAGAGCTTTGAGTTTGAGATTTTGGGGTGCCTGAGCAGCCACCCTCATCCTCTTGGCCCTCTCTGGAAAATCCTTCTTGTCAATCCGGGCTAGCATGCTATTTGCAAAAGAGGATAAGAAGAAATTAACAACAATAATAAAGTCAGCACCATTAAGAGTGGAGAATGAAAGGTACCGATGTAAGCTTTTAGCCCCTCTGGGGAGAACTCTTTGCTTATGAGAATGGCAGTGTCGAAGACCACCTTTAAGCACGAGAGGAACTGACAGACCTCCTGGTCACGCTGGGGCATGTCTTCCAGGCATCGAGGACGAAATTTGGCTTATGGGTCCAGTACAGAGGAAACCCATCCAAGAGGGTTGGATCCCTCTTATTGCAACGTACCTTCAAGAATTTACCTTTGAAGCCCTTGTAGAATTGTTGGAAGAGCGATAACAATGCTCTCCCAGTCATCCCGTTGAAGGAAACCCAGAGTTGGCGGCCTAGGCGTTTGGCCTCAAAGAAATACAAAAAGACTTCCATAGATGGCAAAAGGTGAAACTGTGAGCAAAGAATGGAGAAACCCCGAACAAATGCCCAACTATTTGGGTGTAGCTGGGCAGGGGCCACATTGATCTCGGTGAGAAGCTCTTTTTCAAAGTTGAACAGGAGTTGACGAAGAAGAATTCTTTTGAATACAGTGACATAGAAGTAGCAGAAGGGACCCTCGGGGTCCGATGACTCATCGCAGCAAACATGTTCATCTTCTCTACATGGGATTAACCTAAGAGCTATATCGCTTTCTTTGCCTAAATGGCATTTGTTTTTCTTAAGGGCCACTATTTAGTCACGAGAGGTATATATGGAAACTTCTTCTAATAGGTTCTCGGGTGCCCAGGGGTATAGAGCTTTGTAATCCATTGCAAGAGTATATAAAAATACAAACACAAGCAAATACAGACACACATTCAGGCAAGGCAAACCACATGCAACGATGCATTTCAGAGCGATGTAACTAGCAGAAATAACTATCAGCATAAGCAGGAAAGAATAAATTTAGAACAAACCCAGCTCAGGCTTTGTAACAAATATTTCAAACAGATAATGATGCAAATAGACAATAATGGGTTTAGTGAAAGAAAGTACCTTGCTTCAGAAAGCGATTGAGGATGAGGAAGTTTCCTAGGTTCACGAAGGAAGGGTAGCGAGAATGAGAAAAGAGCGAAGGGTTTGCAAGTGACAAAGAAATGGAATAGTGAAGGGAAGCGGATTTTCGAACGTTAACTTAAGTGATTATGGGAATGGTAAGCGGCAACACCTTCCCACCATTGAGTATGGTGAGATGTCACATCAGAAACGCTTTGTGCGCTGTGCCACACCTGTTTGTTGCGAGACTGACACGTAAGCTGCCAGAGCACGTGAATAGTCTCTTCGCTTAGGCAAGCTCAGGTTGAGCCCAGGGGGCTTGTGTATTGGACAGAGTGCTCAAGCTTAGTGCTCGGTGGTCGGATCTTGGTGCCTAGCACATGTAGGTCAGCTCGGTTGTTGGGCCAGTAAAGTGGGTCAGGTGATTGGGCCCAGAACAGTTGGTAAACCCATTGTGGCATAATTTAACCTTTTATACAACCACCTATAAAGGGTATTTTCAAACCTAGGTGTACGAATAATACATGTGGTGCCTAGGTCAAGTAAATGTTTCTTTTAACTTATGTATGTGTGTTTTAGGGCATATAGTGATCAAGTTGCATGCATGACAAAAGATAACGTTGCACCATGAGTAGGGTGCCCACATAAGCAGAGTATTCCCCTGATGTTGGTGCATGAGTTGGTGCCCTGCTGACAGGTGATTGTTCTGTTATTATTTTATGCACTCCTTAGAGATAAGATTCATTCTGTTGCAGCACCTTGAGAGGACACCCTTAAATAGAATGTTTTCCTGGTGAGTATGCTTTTAGTTGAGATTAGATTCCCGCGAGAGAAATTTGTTACAAGAGATAAGTTATAAAAGGGGCTTGAGACCCCAGGTAAAGATACATTGTTTTTGAGACTGAAACTGAATACTTCTTAATTTCTAGTAAGCCCTTTACTGACTTGATCGTCGGAGTGCAATCAACAGGTAGAACCCCTTCTATTTCAACGGAGCTACGTTCCAGAGCACCAAGAGATGAAACAGATTCCAGAAGAGGCAGATGGAGCTAGAGCTTGTGACCAGAGTCAACAGGCGAACAAGTTAACCGGCGAGAACAAAGACAAAATAGATTTGTTGCAGAGAAATTGACATGATTAGTTGATGAATTTGTGAGGAAATTTATTAAACAGTCTAATTGGCAAGTTTCATACTCCTCTTCACACCTCAATTCCTCTTTTTAATAAAAAACATGCATAATCATTATAAATAAATTTATTATCTTCATTTTATAAATTACAATATCACATAATATCAAGTTTCTACATAGAACTTATTTTAATAATTTTTTTGTAAGCCATAATTATCTCATAATATATTCTTTAATTTGTTTTAGAGATATGGTTTAAGGCTCTATTTGCACATATAAATGAAAAGTAAGTTTTTATGAATTAAAATTAACTTTCATTAAAATTTAAACAAGTTATATGAGATAATTTTTATAAACTAATTTATATTATTTTGGTTATTTTCTTATATTTTTCTATCATAAGCTTGTGTATACATATATTCCTAGTTCTTCTTTTTATTTTTTTTAGTTTATTAAAAATAATTACAAAAATAGATCAAGTAAATTACTTAAAATATTTTTCATCTAAAATTGTCCATAAAATACACTATTTTATCAAAAATTATCAAACCATAATTTTTTAATTCTTTTAACAGCAATAAATTAATAGAATCAAAGATACACTTTAAAGGTGTCCTAATCCGAATACATAAGATAAGATGTTCCTAGTTAAGGAAACATCAATACAAAGCAAACTAAGTAAAACATCACTTAGTTCCATAATTTTAAGCTATTTGAGGAACCTCCACTACTCTCACAACTCCAATAAAACTGGTTCTGCATAAAAGCCAGGATAAAAAAATAACCAGTTGTTTTAAAGAAAACTCAACAGGCTACCAATACCTTGAAGAAACACAAGACGAAGCTACTTTGCTGCTGCTATAAAAACTGATTGAAAGTTGTCTATTCCCACAACACTCTAAGCTAGCTGATGGCTAGCTGTCTTCTAATACTCTGCACCAAAAAAAAAGTAATATTGTATCATTTCAAGCTGCTGGATTTTTATAATCTGATGGAAAACTAGCTGCTGTCAATCTACTTCCGTGACCACTTCACTATCTTGAAACTCTTCCCCCTTCACTTCCTTATTTCTTCTTAATACATGTCATGACTGTTCCTGTGCTCCTTGCATAACACTTCTTCACTAAAGAAGTTATGCATCCTCCATTTTCTTTATGGACCTTTTACTTTGTTCATCTTGATCTTTGTGAAAGAAAGCTTAAGCACCTGATACACCAAGTCCCTAATCCTGACCAGCTGTTGCACCAACTTCATCAATCAAAAGAAATGCCAAACAGGAGGAACTCCATCAAGTTTAGGCTGCAGATTAGAGCAAAATATTATGCAGAAATCTACATTCAATTTGTACATAAAAAGTTGATCGTTGGTGCTTGGCTTTAATGGATCTCTACTTCCAACTTCACAAACAGTTAAACCACAGTCATCTGCTTCCCTTTTTCCTACACACCAGCCAAATCTGATCCATTTACACCCTACATCAAAATGTTCCATAGAAACAGATCCTGTGCTGGTCTAGCCATACCTCCACTCTTGGCAGGCTACCATACCAGACTTTACAACCAACCTTAAGCATCACCAACAGATTTCTTTTGACATCATAAGCGCAACACGAGCAACTCCAACAATAGGTGCTTGCAGAAACTGACTCAGACCTATCCGTAACTTAACCGTATCTACTTTCAGTACTAATTCCACCCTCTTTACGCTCTGCTGCCATCCCCTACAGCACCAATGACTGCACCGAAGCATAGAAACCTGGCCCCTTCTATTCACGGTCAAGGTTTCTTTAAACTTTAATTTATTACTTATAAGATTCTTTTTGTCTTACAAGTACTGGTAAGACCAAATTTCGGATATTCTCTATTCCGTTTCCTGTTTCGGTTTTCAGGTTTCACTCTTTTAGTTCTGGTCTCCTGATCTTGGTTTTCTAGGTCTTATCTGTTTGTTCTTCTGGTCTGGGTCTTATTTATTTGAGTTTGGGATGAGAATCTGTAAAAAATTCCAACATTGAAGTAAGGTAGTGTTTCATTGAGCAATTAATATTTTGATTACTAATCCTTGTTCTGTTTCAGAGGAGCATGGTGATGGATTTGGGTCTTCTATATATAATCCTTGCATCATGTTTATTTGTGACAATGTTTATTGGATGCATGCCATGGAGAGAGTATTGGACCGAGAGAATCGGTTTGATGCAAATAACACGGGGTCGAAAGGCCGAAGAGGTCGGCGATAGACTTACTTCTTAACCTTTAAATTATTTTCATATTGCAATTTTTATCAATATCTCAAATATTTTAAAAAAGGAACATTCAAGAGTTTTAAGTTAAGAAAAACTATTGATAAGACTCCAATAAAATAATTTAAAAATTGGAAAACTAAAAGAGGATGTTATTTATAACTTTTTAAATATACCCTATTATAAATAGAAAACTTAAAAATGTTACTAAATCTAATCTAACATGATATCCGTCTAATTTTTGAGCTACTAATAGTATTTTAATAAAGTGTTGAATAATTAAAGAAAATTATAAAATTTTAAAAATTTGATCATAAAGTTTACATTTTAAAATATTATATAACTTCTATTGTATTTATAAAGCTACCTTCCAAAATATCATTTTTCATATTGTGTTTATATGCACAACATACTTTTCAATATGAGATAGTTTGTATTATACTCTTACATACTGAGTTATATACGTAAATAATAATAAAAATTTATGATATAAATAAGAATTAATTATATTTATAAATAGTTTATTAGTTTACATGTTAGTAAAAAAGTTGATAATTATTTTATTAATGTATTTTATATGATAATAAATTAAAATTAAAAATGAATATATTTAAACTAATAGATAAATAAAATAACTGAATATTTTATTAATACATGTTTTAATATTATAGAAATAAATAAATAAAATAATAAATGAAATGAATTAATTTAAATTTTGTTATATTGCAAACTTTTATTTATTTTATTTGTTTTGAAATAAATTTTTTTATTTTAATTTAAAATTTATTTCAATTCTAATTTATGTATTTTTAAATATTTTTATATTCAATTATTTAGAAAAAATGCAAATCATTTTAAATATATTAATATAGATTCCCAAGAAAGCGTAATCCGATTTTGAGTCAATTCAGTGAGCATCCCCTCATTTATTTTAGAAAAAAAAAAAGATTCTAGCTGACCTCGATAGATAAAGGCATCCATCTATCGAATCAACTATCAACATTCTATTTTCTTTTACTTCGAATTTTCTTTTTCCTTAATTTCAATCTTAACATTTTTTTTCTCTTTTTATTTTTTTTATTCCTCTTCAATCTAAACAAAATATAAAAGTGACAAAAGTTTGATAATATGGATTCATTTTGATCTGTCTAGTCATTAGTTTGTCAAAAAATAGTTCAAGCAAATTAACTTATCAACTAGAGCTAAACTCAAAATTACAGTCTATTTCCGTTAGAATGAGTTGACAGATTTTAACCATTAAAAATACCAAAGAAAATTACATTTTTTCTTCATAAAAATAGTCTAAATTGACAAGTTTAATGAAAAGAATTATATGGATAACATAACTTAAATTTAATCATTTATCTATGAATATTAGTGATTCTGTAAAATAATAAACTATCAACAATAACACACATAGATCTTGATTTTTTAAATAGATTAAAATGATAAAAGAAACGCATAGTGATCCGATCGGTCATCGGTAGTCGATGACGTCAGCAGCAGAGAACCACGTGGACCACTCGCAGGGTGACACGTGGACCAGGTGACAGAGAGATCAGGGAGGCGATCGCCAAGAGCGGTG
>Ga0123342_1003811_pt1 | contig 23721 bp, 8 predicted proteins | sample Turbeawhitnodule_FD_89960 | JGI IMG/M metagenome (GOLD analysis project Ga0123342, IMG submission 89960) | Root nodule microbial communities of legume samples collected from Mexico - Turtle bean Mexico white nodule | ecosystem: Host-associated > Plants > Roots > Nodule | place: Mexico: Nepantla... | reverse complement strand
TATATATTGGGTAGTAAGTTATGTAATGTTAAAAATTAATTTGATACATAATTTTCTAAGAGTGTTAGTTTTAAGGAACAAAAAATTGGATAATCGTGTATGGATCATGTTTGAATTGAATGAGTAAATACATAGATAAAGAAAATGAATGTTCTAAGAGTGTTATGAATGAATAATTACATAGATAAAGAAAATGAGGAAATTAATAATCAAACTTGAATTGAATTTTATTATTAAGCTTGTTTGTGCGAACAATTGCTTCTATTGTGACCTTCCGTCCTACAATATGAACATTTTTTTGGCTTATTTGGAATTGAATCATCCATTTCATTACGAATGCGTTGAGTGTTAGGTCTTCCTGATTGATGTCGACGCATGATGGGGTCAGGTAAGAAATTTGGTCTCGTCTAAGTAGACCAATAATACAGTCTGCACAATATTTTAAAGGCTTATGAGATCCAATTTAATCCAGTTCGAAATCAGGATTATTGGTCTACTTTAAAAAAAAAAATTATGACGTGGTAGAAGTCGTGCCAAGTTGGCATGACTTCAATATGACAGCGCAGAAGTCGTGCCAAGTTGGCACGACTTCAGTATGACATGGCAGAGTTGTGTCTAATTGGGATGATTTGTGCATATGAAGTCGTGCTGAATTGACACGACTTACCTAAATTTGTAATTTTTTTTAAACGGACCCCATTTTGGTAAAAAAAAAGAAAAATAACTCCATCATGATAAAAACCCGTAAATTACATAATTAAAATAGGTATGTCGACTAAATCCACTTTAGTTATACTTAATAAATATATAAAATAAGTGAGAAAATATACATGTTTAAATGAATCACCCCACCAATTCATCAACTATGCTCAATCAAACTGAGTTACAAATTTGTTATTTCACACACACAAAAAATAAACTAAATTGAATTGACTTGTTTTCAGTTCTACTTGTGATAAAACAACGCATATCAAATTAGCTCACTTTTACATTCTAAATTTCATTTCATAATAACGTAGTTTAAAGTAATCTTTTCCACATTAAAAATAACAATTCATTTCATTTCATTTCTTAAAATAATCTCACTTTCTCAATAATACCCAATCAACTTTTGAGCTTATATTCATTAAAAATAAGTTTAAAATAGGAGAAAAGAGATAATTAGAGTTAAAGAGAAGAAATGATAAAAGTTGAAGGCAGTGTTATTACCTTATTAGGAGAGGATTTCCTTTAATTTGTTGTTTGAGTTTTCTTCTCTCTTCTTTATTTTCTTCCAATTTCACTCACTCCATTGCCATGCTCTCACTATTCTTCTGTTACTTTCATTTTTCTTCCACATTTTCCCAACACCTTCTCTTCTCTTTTTATAATGCTTTACCAACAAATACATCATTTTCAATTAATCCATGATATGTCTATAAAACATTAATGGGGGCCAAGACTTTAGAGTGGACTTAACTACAATCACTAGTTAAGCATCTTTTTCCACATCTCTTTTTCATAATTAATAATAATAATAATATCATAATATTATTTTTACTCTTTTTATCATGAGTATGTTATAATATATTGTTTTATTTTATCTTAAGTATTTAATAAATCCAAAGTTTTTGTATATATAAGTGATTAAGGGATGACCACACAAGGAAGATTTGTTGACTTTTGTTTGATTATACTATTAACTTGAATACAAAATCTTGGTTCTTTTCAGTTATTCTAAGAAAATATCTTACCAAAAAGGAAGTTGTTTTTATCTGTCTCAAAAGCAAATAGCTACACGTGTCAGTAAAAAATATTAAATAGAATTAATTTTACAGAAAAAATATTAAATAAAAATTAATTTTATAGAAAAAAAATAGTTAAATATTATATTGATTATAAATGAAAAAATTATTATATATAAATTACTAATAAAGAATTTTTTAAATTAATTAGTTGTCAAAGTTTTATTACTAATTATTTAAATTTTAAAAATTAATAATTAAAATTTTGGTAGCTAATTAGATATTAATTTAGACATTATTTATTAATATTAAAAAAATATTTTTAATATTAATAATTTTTTAATTTTTAAAATAATATTTAATTTAATTATCTTTGTTTTTAAAATTAATTTGTTATTTAATAATTTTTTAGTAGTGCAAGTCTATATGTAAAATTGTAAAATTAAAGATCAATCATCCATTTAAGAGAATAAAATAATCACAGGACTCAGATAAAAACTTATAATCTATTTATCACTCAAGATAAAAAAAAATTATTATTATATACTCAAATAAGAAAAAATCAATATTTGTGACAAAAAATTTCATTACAAAAAAATCGAACCAAATAATACTTCTATAATCTATTGATAAATATAATTAGAAACATATAGGTACTCATAAAACAAAAGCCTTTCATACTTGATTTCATTTGTCACATCACTAAATTTGGATATTTATTCATTATAGTGAAGGTTAAGGTCTCAATTTGGATTTAGAAGAAGGAAGAAACTTATAAGGATGAAATTACCTCGAATGGACAACACTTAATAAATAAATAAATCAAAGCAAGTTAGTCACAATAAATAAATAAATAAATAAATATTTTTGAGGAATGATTGGTTCATATATATATTTGGTTAAAATAAGACTTTGTTCGTTGGTGGACGATTGGTGGAAAGTGAATAGATAGATGTAGCGGGTGATAAAATAAGTCAGGTCGTGCGGGCCGGTCCGCAATAAAAAATGTGAGGTGGATTGACGTTTTCAACCTACTGACCCGCATTAGTCTGCCCTGTATAATTCGTGGTCCGCACGGACCAGCAACGGGATGGGGCGGGCTGGCTCGTTAGTCCGTAAAAAAAAATAAAAATAAAAAAAAATAATTGACTTAACAGCAATGGTTTAGTAGAGGAGTGACAACTTTGAGTGAAATAAAATTAGGTTTTCACTCAAAACACAATATAAGTACGTTGTTTCAAAAAATGCACACGACGCACTCTCTTTTGCAGCGCCGTCGCTCGCTCCGCTTACGACTCCGCGTGGCTTCGCTTACAACTGTCACGTGCTACTGCTGCTCTGCTGCTGCACACCACTACTACTACCTTCACTCCTCCTCTACGTTTCAAAAAAAAATAAAAAAGAATAAGCGGGTCAGCCCGCAAGCCCGCGGGCTGAACCAGCAGATAGATGTTCATCACGATAATGACCACTCACTTACCATTTAATTAATAAAAATGTAATTTTTAAGTATATAATATATTTTCTAATATATATTTCATTTCTTAATACTTAATATCTTACTCTAATAATTTTATTACTGTTACTGTGTACTCTAATTTCAATATACCCTTAAATATCTTCATTCACTAGACATATTCATATTTCAGAAAAATCATACATTTTTTTATGTCTCTAAGATATTAGGGTACATTTGATAGTAAATATATGATATAACATCATATAATATAAGAATATAATAAAAAGTTTTAACATAATTTTTTTAATTTTAATTAAGTTATTTAAAATTATTTTTTATTTATATATTGATAAGGAGTTGTTGGTGCAAATTCAGGTGAAGTTGACATCAACATGATCTTATATTCAATCTTATCAACTATACATATTTTATTGATTATTTTATCGATTGATGTTATTAAGTTCCTTTTTAGTCTAAAATATTAGTTAAGATTTTTTTGGTAAATTTATAAATAAGATTGTCGTGTGAGAAAATTTCCTAATACTTTCCAAATTCATGACTTCTCTTACACGTTTTGTGGTCTTCTTATTCTAATAAAGACAAATTTTAAAACATTCTGTCTAAAACGGATATTTTTAATATTAAAATTAGACTATATATGAATATATTCAAGTAATAAATTTAAATCATTTAAAGAAGCTACTTCCTATCATTATTATATATCTGTTGAAATAAATTTAAAAGCTTGAAATAATATTAATTATTATATTTCATTTATGTTTTTATTTAAAATCTAAAAAATAATAAATATAGTTTTATCAATGGCTCATGTTGTTTCAAGTTTTTATTATGGACATATTTAGAGGGAAATCTTCCATAAATATTAAGAAAAACAATAGTTTTTTCATGAGTTAAATTAATTTATATTAAAAATCAAAATTTGTGGAAGTTGATAAGAAATAACTTCGACAAATTAATTCCGAGTACATAAGTTTTAGTTAGTTTACAGAAAAATTAATTCTATTTTTTTTTTCTTCTAAACTTGTTTATGGAAAAGTTTCTCTAGATTTTAATATTAATTTATTTTAGACTCTTGTTGCACAAATTTATCCATATATATTATCAATCTTTAATATTTATTGTCTTTAAGTTTGCACTAAAAAAAATATAAAATGGTAACTAAATTTAAGAACAAAAATAATTAGTTATTATATTAAAAATTATATATATATTAATTTAGACACTAAAAAATTATTTATATTTAAAATAATTTTTATTATTAATAAAAAAATTATAAAATGGTTTCTAAGTTGATATCTAAATTAGCTAATTAAATTTTTAGCTACTAATGTTTTAAATTCTAAATATAAAAATTAATTTAGAATAAACGGTAGTAAGTAGTTAAAAATTTGGTAATTAATGGTTAAATACAAATTTATAAACTATTTTATAAATTTTTATTAATAATATAAACTACTTTACATACCAATAATTTTTTAAGTTTATAAGATGGTTTTAATTTAGTCAAATAGTAATTAATTATTTTGATCTCTAAAATTAATTTTTATTTAATGATTTTTTCGTAATGAATTGTATGTAAATAAAATTATTATTTTTAAATATGTAGGATACATCACCTATATTATATTAAATTTATGAATGTTGTCCTAAATAATATTTAATGATTTTAAATTTTATTATAATTATTCTTTTTATAATAATATTACATATCTAATAATACCTATATGATATCTATAAATAAAATTATGTGTGTTTATTTTTGTAATGTGAATACTATATCAACATGTATTTTGCGTTTTTTTTTTATATTTAATCATTTTGACTCTATTTATTGTTAAAAACATATATACTTAAAAGATACTTATAAAACTATAGATTAAAATGTAAATTTGATAGTAATAACAACATGTATACAAAAGTCTGAGTAATCAATCCACTTAACTACCCTATATGAATCACGTTATTTTAAGAGAAATAAAATATTTTATTCGTATAGAAATATATTTTTTATTTATAAACAATTTATAAATTTATTTATATACAGTGCTTAAATAAAACCAAACCAAACAGATACTTACGAGAACATACTTTCACTTATGAAATTGGTTTGAGCTTTGAGTTATGGCTTGGGGTGTTGAATGGAAAAAAGGGTTTCATAATTGATTTTTGTGTTTTATTTGATTTTATATTTTAATCTGTTTAAAATTATAAAATATTTTTGAGTTCTTAATGTGTTTTTATTTAATTTACAACAGGGTTAAAGTTTTATTATGCTTCAATTTATCACCTTTTATTGAAATAATATATAGGCAAATGCTTCCTGCACCCAATCATTTTTAATCTGTACTCAATATATTTTTTTAATTTTCAAAAATACTTTTATTTCAGAAATAAAAACCTGGAATTGAAATTAATATATTCTGGAAAAATAAATATGGAAGAGGTGTTTTGAAAATAAAAATTTGGAAATAAAAATCAAAATTAAAAAAAATCTGGAATTGAAAATAATACATTCTAGAATAGGAGATCCGGAAGAGAGATTATTATGTTCTAGAAATGAAAATTTGAAAAAAAAAATGAAAAGTTTCATTCTGAATAAGAAAATTCATAATACAAAAAATTCGTTTCCAAAAAAAATTCAGAACACATATTCTGGAAAAATGAGTCTGGAAATATTTTTATATGCACCTCATTTCTTTTAAGAACATTTTTGTCTTTTCTGCTAGAATCGGGTGCAGTGATATGGTGCATGAAGAAATACCCTTACTCATATCATATCACTACCATGTATTTTCTTCCTGCATCTCCTACTTTCTTTCTTTATTTTCACACCTTTTCTGAAAAGTCTATTTTTTAAAAAAATTGTAGAATTTAAAAGCTATTTTTGAATTTAGAAAATATCTCTTGAATTTTACAATTTGAAAATTCTATGAAATTTGAATTCTAATTGTAGAGTTTGAAATTATTAACCCTAACTATGCCTAAAAGATTTGATTTCAGAAGATATATATTACCATAACCTTAATCATTTTGATCCCATAATACTGGCTGGTGGTGGTTGCTTGATTTTTAAGGGACTTGGTGATGTACATGTCCCATGTGCATGATGTGCTTTTGGTCATTGGGCTTATGTCATGCATGGTTGATTATGAAACATAAATAAATATCTGATGTAGTGATGTGCAAAAAGAGACACACATCACATGTAACAGATGCAAGTAGTTTGGTGTCATTTTAGCCAATTTGACAAGAAAAGCATTCATAAACGTGTTTATTTTGAACACTAAAACAAACACAATCATAATCTTAATCTTATTGACATTACTTTAAGGTAGACATAGTTTGTGATAATTGAGCCGTTAAGGTGTAAGACGCGCCCCAACATTTCTGAAAGGTTAGGCTTTCATCTGATAGTGTTTATGGAAAACAATTTGGTGGGTTGGAAAATGATTATATTTGTCATGAAGTTGGATAAAGTATGAATGGTTAAATATAAAAGGTTATGCAGAAATGAAGGAGAACTTTGGTCTAAAAAAGAAAAAGGGTATAAATATCTAACTATACCTCAGACAAGGAAGGAATGTACCTGTGACATGAATGATACAGCAACCTATGAGCATAATTTATTGTTAAAACAATTGAAAAATAGAATGATGAGTGATGAATAATTTATAATGAATTGGGAAAAGGAATAAGAATGCAGAGATGTGTAGTGGTGCTGTCTCTAATAATTGCATCTTTATTGAGTTCCGTGTCACCTCAGTGACATTGATCCATGCCACCAACACTCCATGTCAGATGTTTAAGACCACTTTTTTTTTCTTTTGAAACAAACAACCAAACCAACACCCTCTTTCTCTCTTTCTTCTGCCTTCTACACTCCAACATTGACCCCAAAACCTTCACCAAATCAACCCCACTGTCATCGTGATTGCTGCATGTCCATCGTGCCCTTGCCCTACGTGTCACATCTTTTGCTTTTCAACCTTAGTTGCATTGCTACCCTTTCCTTCCTATCCTATCTTCTGCAGGGATACTTCCATGGTTTCTCTAAGATATCATGAGGGTAAAAGTAAGATTGAGGTGATACTCACAATGCCATTGCCATGCATAAAAGTGTGTCACCAATTTTCAATCATCATTCATTCATAAAAGTAAATCCAACCAAATATCATATGCAGAGCTAGCTACAACTAAGATTTTTATACTGTTTTTTTACTTATGACTTTAACTATCAATTCATATGATATCATATTCATGTATATACACATAGATATAAGAGAAAGGCTCTTGATTAGATTTTACTTATTTTCCAGTTAAACAAGTTTAATCTAAATTGAAACTTCATGACAGTGATGGAGCATCTGAATTGAAAAAAAATATATAATAAGAGAATTTTGTGTTTGAATTTTGAAGTTCATTTGTAACTTCCATACAACACACTTTAATTAACAGTTTTTATTAGTAAAACAATTTGAATTTTGTGTAGTGTAACTGTTTGATTAATGGGCACTATTAAAAGTATAATTGTAACGTTTGGTTTTGGTCATTTCAATTTTTCAGAATCGAAACCCGATAAAGCAAGTGGCACAGGCACAGCCCTGTTGTTTGTGTATGCAAAAAATTTACTCTGGACTCAGTGTTTTAGTTTGTAACGTAAAGTGTCAACGTCGAAGGCCAACAATGGCACTTGATTAGATAATTACATATGAATATGAAGTCTGAACACTGTATTTGTATAGTGTATTGTAATAGTATTGTAACGCAAAAGGCAGAAACAAAAGCAGCCAAAAAGCAAAAGATGGTTCAGCACTGGTAAGAAGACCATAGGCTGGCTACTACTACACACAGCAGCACATGTTATGAAAACGAAAAGAAAAAGCTAAGTTGTATGTATGTGATGGCATTTGTGAATAAATGAAGGCTATGGTGAGGGCCTTTTGGGGCGTTTACTCCAAAATATTCCTGAACCAGCAATCTTCCCGTACGCATCATTTGATAGTTTAATCATCAACAGCTACACCACAAGCCTCAGTTTGTGCTGCTGTTCCTGAAACAAACACAGATCAGGCAGCAGCAGCAGCAGGGGTTGCCTTTTCTCAACTCTCCTCACTCTTTCTTCTAACAGATACATAGATAGATACATAGATAGAGAGATAGAGAGAGAAAGATGGTTTCTGAAACCTCCCTCTCTTCTTCTAAACGCTCTCCAGCTACTCCTAAGTTTTGCAACTCATTCACTACTAGGTAATTCACCAACCTTTTGTTTCTTGTTTCTCTCTTTGCCTGTGTATGTATGTCATGTGGGAGTGTAATAAACTTGTCTGTCTATGTTTCTTTTGAAGGTGGATTGAAAATGTAACTTTGCGTGCTTGTTTTAGTCTTCATTTCATTCTAGTTCTATCTTACCGGTGTTGAAATTAAAGCATTTGATAATTTGTTGAACATTTGATACCTTGGTTTCACTTTCGTGTGGATTTTGTGGTAAAAGGTTATGCATATCCAACACAGTTTTTATGGTGGGATATTTTGGAGTTTTTTTAACTAGATAGAGATTATCTAAGTTCTTCAGAAAATTCAAAGGTGAACAGATGCTTAAAGTCAACATTCTTATTTCTTGACGTGTGCTGTTATTCTCAACTCTCATTTCTTTGGTGTGCAAATTTTTTTGGTGAATGGTGGAAGGACTCAAAGGATGCTGTGGATTTCTGAATCCATGCATCCTTGACAGGATTTTATAACAGTTGTCATGCCATATTGATATTTTTTATTGCAGGATTTTTGCTGATGTTGCCGGTGACATTACAATTGTCGTTGATGGGGAATCTTTTCTGCTACATAAGGTAATTCTTTTGAGATGTTGTTGAAAACCACTTGATATTTTCATGACTTGTTCTATTTGTCGTTGAGTTGTAAGTTTTATATTCTAAACTGTAGTTGTCATGAGTTTGATTTGGGTGTCTCTACCAGTAGCTATGAATTGGGATATAGTGAACAGCATGTCCAAAATTCATAATATGCTAACAAGCAACTAAAAATCAACCACTATTTGCCAAATTTCATGCCGACTTTATGATATCAAAGAGAAAAGTTGATGACTTCTATTTGGCTTGTTTTGAGTGCAAAATAGCTGCACCAGTCAACTCAATACTATTCAGACAATGTCTTTGATTCTACAGAAATAATAATTTAAATTCAAAATCTATTTACACTAATTTCGTTACTTTGTGCTGATTCATGAAGTTTCCCTTGGTGACTCTAAGTGGGAAAATCCGGAAGATGGTGGCTGAAGCCAAGGGTTCCAATGTTTCAAACTTGGAGCTCCTCAACTTTCCAGGGGGGCACCAGACATTTGAACTTGCCATGAAGTTCTGTTATGGGATGAATTTTGAGATTACAGCATTCAATGTTGCCCGGCTTCGTTGTGCAGCAGAGTATCTGGAAATGACAGAAGAATACCGGGAGCAAAACCTCATTTCAAGAGCAGAGATTTATCTGAATGAGATTGTCTTTCAGAGTCTTCAGAAGTCAGTGGAAGTGCTATCCACATGTGAGATGTTACCTCCAAATACAGTGGATGAAATTGAAATATCAAGTGGATGTGTGGAAGCCATTGCAATGAATGCTTGCAAGGAGCAACTAGTTTCTGGCTTATCTAAATTAGACTGTGATGGAGAATCTAGAGAGCTAAAGGAGGATTGTGTTGCCTGGTGGGTTGAAGATCTCTCAGTACTGCGTATAGATTACTTCCAAGGAGTTATTTGTGCCATGGGAAGAATGGGGGTGAGATCAGACAGCATTATTGCATCACTGATGCATTATGCTCAATCGTCTCTAAAGGGTATTGGAAAGTGTCAATTCTGGAATCCATCAAGGACAAACTCAAGTCCAACCAGTGTAGAAAAGGACCAGAGGATAATTGTGGAAACTCTTGTGAGTCTTATGCCAACAGACAAAAGCTCTTCCATTCCCTTGACATTTTTGTTTGGCATGCTAAAGATGGCTATCATGTTGGGTGCAACCACTCCCTGTAGGCTTGAGCTTGAAAGAAGGATTGCATTACGGTTGGAAATGGTCTCATTAGATGATCTACTTATACCATCACTACAGAGTGGAGACTCTTTGTTTGATGTTGATACAGTTCACAGGCTACTGGTGAATTTCTTGCAAAGGGTCGAAGAGGAAGAAACTGAAGATTATGGATATGAATCTGATGGGCTTTGTTCTGCTGGCCATGGTTCTCTGCTAAAAGTGGGGCAGCTTATTGATGCTTATTTAGCAGAAATTGCACCTGATCCGTACTTAAGTCTACAGAAATTCGTTGCTTTGATAGAGATACTTCCTGATTATGCTCGTGTTATTGATGATGGCCTTTATAGAGCTGTGGACATTTATTTGAAGGTAAATTTACTTCAACTATAGAGAACATCTATCTCTGATTCAAATAGTTAGGTGCTCCCTAGTCATGCAGCAGTTACAGAAATCATCTTTTAGGGTGGTTTTTAAGATATTTATTATAAAAATCAGCTTGTAATATAACAGTTCTTGACAACATAATTGTGTAAACAACCAATAAACTTTTAGTTTTGACATTGACAACTTATAAAAAATCTCCCCTAGTATGATTTTTAAGATATTTATTATAAAAATCAACAAATTCTTTCAACTAGTCAGAAATTTTCCTTAGTGGGATTTGTAAGATATTTATTATAAAATCAACAAACTTTACAGTTTCAGGGCATATATTATTCAATCTGTATACCTTGTCCTTCTTAATGTTGACAATAGCAATTCTTTCTGCTCCTTGTTCAGGCACATTCAGCACTAACAGAGCAAGAATGCAAGAAGCTATGCAAGTTGATAGACTGCCAGAAGCTATCTCAAGAAGCATGCAACCATGCAGCCCAGAATGACAGGCTTCCACTGCAGATGGTGGTGCAAGTCCTGTACTTCGAGCAGCTGCGTTTGAAGAACGCGTTGTCAGGGAGTTCAGGAGATGGGCTGCTATCACAGAGAATAAGCAGTGGTGTTCCAAGTGCAGCCATGTCCCCAAGGGACAACTATGCATCTCTGAGGAGAGAGAACCGGGAACTCAAGCTGGAGATTTCAAGAATGAGGGTGAGGCTGAGTGAGTTGGAGAAGGAACAGATGTTCATGAAACAAGGCATGATTGAGAAGGGAGGAAATGGAAGAACATTCTTAACATCACTTTCAAAGGGAATTGGGAGGATTGCAATTTTTAGTGGTCAAGGAGGAGGAAAGCGCCAGAAATCAGGTAGGAAGTCTCGTGGTTCAGAGGGGAAAACTGGTAGAAGTAGGAGACACTCTGTCTCATAGATATTGTTCTTCTCTTCTTAGCTAAAAACACTCTCTATTATACCTTATCAGGTGAACACAACGTGTAAATGACTTGATCAACAGCTTCTCTTCATCTTGGTCTTAAGTTTTGGCAGTTGAACTTGAAATCCCACATTCTCTCTTCTTCCTTGTTGTACATGATTTCAGCTGCTGAGATAAGGTCGTTGTTCACTACACAGTTACACCAAGAGAAAGCTTCACTACCTTGTCCTAGAGACACAGTTGAAGCACTTCCTTTCCCACTGATAAAAAAATGTACTTATTTATTGTCAAACTTGTTCCTTATTCAATTGCTTGAAAAGGAAAATGTAACATATGCATCCAAATACTGAAATGATTCACCTTAGATTAAAGTTTCTGTAACTTCTAATGGCAACATAAAACTAACTTGGCTTATGGATGCCTATTAGTGAAGTGACACCAGCAATTGTCTTCATCCATTCTTGCCAAAATCTCTTTATTGGTACGTTACTGCCATGCAGTATGTTTGACAAATCCCAAACATTTTGTTGGTAGAGTTAAGACATGTTGATTTCTGTAATATAATGCACTCACTTCTTGGTGACAAAAATCTTGACATGTGTTTTTTTCTCTATTTTCTAGGCAAGGAAACAGATCACAACCACTTCCCATAAAAAAAAAGCTTTTCTCTTCATTTTTAGCTATTTTATAATATATAAATTATTATCTCTAAAGCAAGTTGAATGTTTGAAATCAGCTTAAATTGAATAAAAAAATTAAGATAAAATATGTTTTTTCTTGAAAATTTTAGCTTATAATTTTTTCATATGTTTTTCCTTTGCATCGTGGCACATTGTTTTTATTACGTAAAAGTTACTTTTTGTTGTATCCAAGTGAAATTAAATAATCTTAAAATTATTTTTCAGCAAACTTATCAGACAAATATTAATTCTAAGCATTATAATTTATTATTACATTAGCCAATTATACATATGATTGACTATTGAAATAAAGTGATTTTTCTCGTTTTTTAAAAAAAAAAATTCTTGTAACCACCAAACGATATTATGAAAAGTGAAAAAAAGAAATAGTACATGCCATTGTCAACATTTGAACGTGTTCATTTTCAAACATCGCCTCATAATTTCTATTGACGTCATCTAATTTTAAAGACTAGAAAAATATAATTTTTAAAATTTACAAGATTAAAATATTTGTTTCAATTTGGAAGGCAAAAATAAACTCATCTTAATTTTCAGAAACTAAAAATATAAATAAGTGAAACTGTGGTTACACTTTCCAATGTATGCAAACATAAAAGAAAAGAAAAAATGTAAGTCAAACTGTGGCATTCAACACAATTTCTAGTGTTTTTTTGTTCAAATACACTAACAAATGTCTCTTCTTTATTTCATGCTTTGGAATGCCTGAATATCTGACTGCATCATTGCAGACTGCTTTCCCAAACATGTTAATTTCAATCCTGCAAAAGTGTATCCGATTTCTTGGTCACAAGCTCAAGTGCTCCAATGTTCAAGTTGTGTGTGGTACACAAAATCGCCCCATTCTTTTTTCATGTCTTATTTGCATGACACTGCAGTTTCCAAGGATTACCTGGACAACCTCCAGATGACGGTACAAAAGGGATATAAAAAACATAACCACTGACCAATCCCTTCCAGTTCAATATTACTAGTCTTCCAATTCAATCATTACCAAAATTATTTCAATGAATACTAGTAAATGGAGAAAACTATTTTATTTCTTGTACACAAATATCATGTCAGTAACTTACCATGTACAGTTAGTCCAAAAAAAAATAACTAAAAGAACATGACTCTCAGCCATAAATTAATTGGCTCTAAAAACATGTTACAAAATAAATGTAATCAGCTACAAAATCCTAGGACAAACAGTTTAAGTATGCGCACAATTTGTAATGTGCAGGTGTATTCTCTATAAGACAAAATTTATCCCTATGATGAAAGTCTGCCAGCTAGAATTCCACCAAATATGATAGCTCCAAACCACTTATTTGAGACAAATCTGGAGGAAAAATAAAATAGCAAACAAAAATATACCAAAGTCAGCTCATAGTGTTTAATTTGTTACTTCAGAAGTTTTCTAACATACTGCAATCATCAATCAAAACACTTGAAAAGTAATGAAATTGAACAATCACTGAATTTTGAAGGGGTTCGTTCTTTTGAGGTCTGAGGGTATAAATATGCCATTAAGTGTTTCTAGCAAAGGTATATGATTTAATCTTTTGAAAACTGAAAATAAAATTGAAAAAGTTTAGGATAATCTCAAAATTGCTTTTCATAAGAACTTTTTGAAGCTCCAACAAGATGGTCTAGCCAATCAAATCAAGAATTGAGATCCTTTCAGAATTTCCTTTTTCGATAATAAAATCATGAGTTTATGCAATGAACTTCCCTAACGTACTTCCTGTTGCAATCAGCTCTTGATGAAAGGTCAACCGTCCATATTTGCCAGCCTAAGTGTCCAGATGCAACTCCCAGAGATGCATAATACGGCCAGCCTGCTCCACACAAATGAATCGACGTAGAAACAATTGATGGAATTCAAACAGTCACGAAAACAGATAGAATGGAAAGGTGAAATAAACTAATACCTATTTCAGCATTAAATCCACTAAGAGCAAGACCACCAAGACATGCAATCCCAAACCCAGTAATCCACTCCTTTGTTGAATCACCGAAGCGCAAAGCTGTTGATTTAACTCCCACTTTCAGGTCATCTTCTTTATCCTGAATGCCAAGGTTAGAAATATTCTTAAACACTAAGAATTTTGATAGCATTGCCTTAAACAAAAGATTCAAGTGGAGGATAACAAGCAGTCTTGTCATTGTACTTTTTGTTTCATAAAAACTTAAAAGAGACATGACAAATCATCTGAACATGGTTAAAAATTTATACTATGACTTTTACACCTTCCATTTTTGAAGAAGAGCATAATTAGCCCATTAGCAGGCAGAACTTCAGGAGTGCAAGAAAACTCATCAAGCTACACAACATATAAATGCAGATCCTGACGCAGTTAAAGACAGCAGAGCAAAACCATATGGATTACATCTTACAGGAAGCAATACTATTTTACCTGATGTGCATAGATAGTATCATACACAAGAGTCCAAAATACTCCAGAGGCATAAAGTGGCAGCACAATAGATGGGTCCAGACTTCCTTTAACTGCTGCCCATCCTAACAAAGCCCCCCAATTGAAGGTCAACCCAAGATAGGCTTGAGGCTAACCAATTTAGTTACAGGAGAGCATCATAATACCGCATAATAAGATCATGCATCAGAATAATAATAAAGAATTAAGAATAAAAACTATAAATGAGGAAATTCGTACCCAAAATGTAAACCTCTTCATGAGGGGATAGGTGAAGACAAGCAACAAGGATGAGGCACCCAAAACACGACTGCAAAATGTACACAAACCCAAAGAATAAATAGAAATTGCCAAAATTCCAATGGAACTTAAGCGGAAGGATGCATGGCACTTGCAAACCATGTGAAGAAGCTAAAGTAGGACTAGCTTACTTTGAGCAAATCTTTTCTGCTTTCATGTCTTACTTTCACTTTTAATTTCAAAAATGTCTCTTAGCTTTCATTTTGTTTTCTGCTATAAAATATCTGTATAGGAAACAATTAAACCAAGTTTTATTATTTTTGCTGACCCCTATAAAAAAATATTTGAAAACAAAAGGCAAAATGTATATTTGGTGTTACCACACCAGCTTTGCCAATTAGGGTTGCATAACCACAATTGAGGACATGCAACAGAGATCAATAGTTCCAGACAAGAAGGTTCTATCCTTAACTAATTAAGTGATTACAAATTTAAGTATCTAATAAAGTGCCAACATAACAAAGATAGATCCTGATCTATTTTGGAATTTCTATAAGAACTAACCTATAATTATTAAGTTGTAGAAGAATGCCAAGACCTAAAAGTAATTGAAAACCAAGAAAACAAAGTCCTTGAAATGGTGTCAAAAGACCACTTGCCACAGGTCTCAACTTTGTACGTTCTACCTGCAATATACAATGGTATACAATGTCATTCAGAACATAAAATATGAGATCAGTTATAACAGGGAAAACAAAGTGAAAACAGTTCAGAAAAGGATAGAGGAGAGAAGTACAACGCCACATGCTTACTAAATATGAAGTGTTTTAACTGAAACAAAAATCACCAAAGTAATGTCATATCAATAAAATCAAATTAAATAAGATAGGTGTTTGGATATAGAATAGATGGAATTAAAGTTGTTAGTTACTTATTACAGGGATGTCAAAAGGCCAGACCAATCATATCTATAAATAGAAGGATACTAGGTTAAGAGGGGGCATTGAAATCTGTAAACCTATGTGGGAATAGAGCAGTAGCTTTATTGTAAAAACTTGGAGGAGAGGGTGCTCTCCTATTTCTTGTTCTTTTTTATCCTATTCAATAAAATCTATCTTTTATTTCCCATTCCTAATTTTTGGTTCCTAACAATAGGTGTTAGAGCCACAATTGGCTACAGGGTCAGAAGGGAATGGGAGCTCAATAACTGTCTCATGGGCCCAAAGCTTGGAAGGTTTACACTGGAAGGAATATACGATGACAGAGAGAAGTGATGAACTGGATGTAAGAGAGAAAGGGAAGGAAGCAGTAAGTAACTGAATAGTGGAATGTGATTTTGGAATATAGGAGAGAAGCAGAGTGAGGAAAACATATCCATGTGTACTATTTTGTTAGTTATGGACAGAGCAGATGCTCTCTATAATAAATAAGGGTTAGAACTCTGACTGCAGACCCTATTCTACTGAATTTCCCTTTATCTGAATAATAGACAGCATCTTGATTCTCCATTTTGCTATATTTCTTTCATTTTAGTTATTGATGCATTTAGTTTGTATCAATAGCATCCAACGTCTCCAGTGTTAATCTAATGGTTGCAAAACAAGTTAAATTAATTTGGGCCTTAATCATACACAGCCATGCCCATTAAGCAAAGGTTCTTGCAATTTTTTGGGCATGGAATTATATCTGCTAGGTTATTTGATTCAACCTAAATCTTAGTCCAATCCACTTATCAATAAAAGAAGTTCAATAACAAGGTTACTTAAGAAGAAAGGAGGACAAGAAATCCCCCTATATCAAGCCAAAAAGGGCAGGGTGGGGGACAAACAAAAGATCAAATGGAAGTTTTGTGCACGTAAATTGATATAATTTAACCACATTGGAAACATGATAGGTACTTAGAAAATGAAATTATTTTATACAAATTATAGAAAATAAAGATGACTTAGAGGCCATGCGAAATGTTAAAGCATTAGACTTGCCATGACTTAGCTTTCACTTCATTCTTTAGCATCTATAATCTTAGTCAAACACATCCAAATACAAACAACCCTGCTATAATAATTTGCAACTCGACTACTATCTCATTATCCCCTATAACAATCAAAGCAACTAAAAAATGTAACATTTACCATTGTATCAATATCCCGGTCAAGGAGATCATTAATAGTACACCCAGCACCTCTCAAAAGCAAAGCCCCACATGCAAACAGAGTCATCATTTTAAAATCAGGAAGATGACCTGGGGTTGCAGCCATGGTAATTGACCTAAAGGCATGAAAATTAGAGACAATAAGAAAGAGAGAATAGAGTTTCAACAAGTGGAGAACTTTTTAGGCCTATGTTTTGTTTCACATCATAGGGACGCTATACATGCGTTAACTTGATAACACAAGTAGTAGCTTCCACGTTCAATGTCAAATCAGCTATACATTGACCGAGTAGTCTCATAGGAATTTAGAAATGACCAGGAGATTAATATGAAGGATATAGGATTGCAATAACAAGGTTGTAATAAATAGAGTTGCACATCTAAATTACAGAAAAGAAAGAGCTCTTTTAGCCTTTAAAACTTCCTCAATTCATTACCGAATGTTACACACGATCCAAGTTTACAACAATACAATATCTATGAATTTCCAAAAGTTTAATATCTATGTGCTATCAACCGAAAAGAAATCACCATTGACATAACTTTAAGGTGGTTATTGTAAAGTCAACAGATTTACTATAATTGGCAATTTGTGATTGTATGATGGTGGTTTGTGATTGAATGAAAGTGTAGAAATCTTTTACAGGGTCAAAAAAATATACAATTTACACAACTAAGTTTAATTTCTATACCCTGTCAATAAAAGATCATCATTGTTTGATTAGTAAGTATTGTAAAAGTCAACGAACTTACTATACAAGACAATTTGTTTGTGATTGGGCGGACATTGTGAAAATCTTGTTAGCACATTGGTATTTAGAGATTTAGAATCTGCATGGAGAAATTTTTCCATAAGAACATGCATAAATTAATTTGCAGAAACTCTCTCCTATTAGTTTCTCCAAAACTCATTCCATTTTCCCTTCGTGGTTTCTTCAATTATAAGTGTTAATGGACAAGTTTATCTACGCACTATTAAGTTTAATGTCTATAGACAATCATGATCTCTGTCTTTTATGAGAGTGAAAGCATTATCCTAAGATGAATAATTAAGAACTCTTACCAGATACAAGGCCATAGGAGCAACCACGTCCCAATTGGTTTATCAAGACGAGCAAGGCGAGCATAGGGCTGAACCTGCTTGTGCAAGTACAAATCCACCCAAGTGGCGTCTCCTCCACCACCATTACTCACACTACCACTTTGGTTCCTGTCCTCCTTCGAGGGCCTCGTGGACACGTGTGCAACAAGATGAAAATTTGAGAGAGACCCAACAGTTTTCCGAAACTCAAAATTGTAATTTTGAAGCTGAGGTGGGTTGAATGGGGCATTTAGAGTGGGGTTTCGGTTTTGGGTTGCAAATTGTTGAGCGGAGCTTAAAGGGTTGAAGGTGGCGAGGTGAAGAGATACTGAAGAAGAAGAAGAAGGTTTGAGAAACCTACGCGAAGCACGGAAGGTCAAAGACGATGCCATGTTATCAAATGCAAGTATTTTTTTTTTCAAATTGTGGACTCTGAAATTGAAAAGTGGTTACTCCATAAAGCTTCACCAAGAACACTTTCTTTGCAGTGGCTACTCACAGTGGTGTAGTTCAGAGCAAGATGTGATCTTAAAATAAGGGTTAAGTTATGTCATATGGAATAATAGTAACTATTTGTCATAAACTATTATTAATTAATTATAAATTATTGAGTTCGAAACCCTTGATTTTCAATTTATTTGCAATTCGCATGTAGAATTTCTCAATTTAGAAAAATATATACAAAAATCATGGCAATAATAAATTTTTTTAGCAGAGAATTGTTTATTTGTACTTTCAAACTACGTATTTTGGGCTCCGACAACTTCTTGGGCTTTTGGGCCTACTGCTACAGAGATGGGACTGCTATTTACACCGTAGTTTGTCCCAGGTTTTTTGGCTGATTCTCCCTGCACTATATCAATTCAGATTTGCACCCAACACACTGATACGGAATCCATTTTATTCTTAAAGATTTAAAAAATATTTCTTTCGAATATTCATATCCATAAGTCAAATTACAAAGTTTTGGATATACAAATCCAGAACTAATATGTCACTTCCAGATTTCACCATCTGAAAGTTTATCTGGATAGCATAAATGACCTTCTAGATGTCAAGATTCGTAAGCAAACATAAATGAGTTCCAGATCTCAATCATCAGCATCATTTATAGCACATCATTCCATATATGAAAATTCGGAACTCATAACTCACTTCTGGATATGATCATCCAGAAGTTTAAATAAATATGAAAATAACCTTCCAGATTTCAAAATCCAAAATGTATAAAAGTCACTTTCAAATATTGGCATCCGTAAGCAAATGGGTATAATGGAGTTTTAAAATTTTCGTTAGATGACGGTTAAAATTGATTGGGTGCAGAAAGCAATTGTTTTTTTTTTTTTTTTGTAAAGATGGGAAAGTAAATATGCATGTGGAGGAAGTAAATAGAGAAAAGCTAAAAGAAATTGCCCTCTTCTACTTCAAATTCAAATGAACAACACGTTATAAGTATGACGATTTGGGTACGACAAGAAACATTCACGGAACTAGAAACTTGTCACTCGGCATTATCCAAAAAAATCCCGAGTCATGCTCCTATAAATTAAAATTAATATCTACATATCAAAAATAAAATTTTGGAATATTAATACGAAATTTTATAAATTAATTTATGGAAAAACTATTTTTTTTTTCTTTTAAAAATAATATTTGCGACATGTTCATCGTCTATCTAATCAATCATGAGCAAAGGGTCTTGGTGCTTTTGTCATTTTTGTAAATTTACTTTTCTTGTATTCTTCTAACTGAGCAAAGAAGAGAGAGGAAAAGTATAAGAGGGTTTAATTAATGGATGTGAAGTAGTAAAGAATGATGTGTTGGTCCTGCATGTGGATGGTAGGCACCCTTATAATTGCCCTTCTTCTCTTCATTCATTGTCTTGGTCCCATTTTCACAATATACCTTTTCCTTATCTTATGTATATCCCCTTTCAATTACAATAATCTTCCACACACATTCTACCACTAAAGTAGATTTATTTTTCAATAAAAATTGTATTCTTATTCTTATCATAATAACATCTTTAACCTATGATTTTTTTTTTGAAAGATTCATAAGATCTTATCCGTTTATAGTATATAAGTGAATATAAAATTAAGTTTAAAATTTATTATTGAGAGTAGTGAATACACATATGTGTGTATCCACTTTTTTCTCTTTTACTCAATTTTTACGATAATAGAGATGTAAAATACATAGAGAAATAGTTTTGGATGGGTTAAAATTAAAAAACAAAAAATAAAGTGCAGAGAGTGATTAAAAGTGTAGGTTATTTTATTTTATATGTGAGATTTGATGTAGAAACGTGTGAAAAATATGCTCTCTTTGTTGCCTTAAAATAAGGAATTAAGCGAAGAGTGAGACAGTCATATAAAAACTATACAATAATATTAATTTAAAAAATAATTTTATTTTTTAAGTAATTCATATGAAATGACAAAATACTCCATTGTATTAATAAGATGAGATTCGAAAAAAAATTGTGTGTACACCAAAAAATGATTATAATGAAAAATATCCTTTATATATAGGTATAAGTGATATTATAGTTATTTAAAAAATATTCTAACTAAAATTTATTAGGTCTATTGTGTCATTATTATTAAATTGTTATCAGACCACTTGTATATGTATAGTTTCACACACAAATTAGTATCGATACAAAAAAGTTATGTTGAAAATCCTATATTAATTAAAAATAACATTAATTTATAATATATATGCAATATTAGTTTTATATTATTAAATTAAACTTAAAAAATCTGATTAATAACATCGAAACTCATTATATTTAAATATTTTTGGAGTTGATTTGTAATAAAAATGATTATAGAGGCACATGCGTGCACTAATTTGGGAGGTGTAAAAATGGATTTTAAGGGCATTTATTGGTATGGAGAAAGTGTGGTGGGTTTGAGCACATGCATGGAAGACAGAAGAAGGGTCAAGATTCAACAAAGTCGGCACACACTTCTCTCCATCGCAATCACAACAAGTAACTCTCCATAGTCTAGGGTTTAGCCTCCTCCTTATGTTATGTTATGTCATTCATTCATTCATGTGTGCTCATTAAATGCACAAATATAATATCACACTTAATTATTCAATTTTACTCATCCCACTTGCTTTTACTTCTTATTTTAATTTCATCTTTCATTTTTCTTTTTAGTCATGTTAATTCCAATGTTACCACAATATTATTGCACAACACACCAGCAAAATTACTCACTTAACCATTGTAATGTCATCAAAATATCATATCTGTATATATTGTAATAAAATTTAAAATAGGAAAGAATATATTTAAGAGACTCAAATATTAGTTGTTTTAACTTGTTCATTTGCGTTCAAAAAGAAGAACAAGGTTGTTTGCAAAAACTATTAATATATAGTTTAGAAAGATTATTAATATCTAGTTTTAGAGATAGAAGTTTAGACTGGTATGGTTGTTGAGTTTTATGGGATTATACATGTTATGTTATATAGGAAGCTTAAAAGATGGGGCTTACTAATGTCTGGCTGAAATGTGATTCTATTTTGGTTTGTGTGGTTGAAATGTGATTCTATTTTGGTTTGTGTGGTGTTTACTGCTAGGATTAATATTCCTTGGATGTTTCGTAATCGATGAAATATTTGTCTTAATTATTATGGGAAATCAGGTTTAGGATTAGTCATATTTTTCGTGAAAGAAATGTGTGTGCTAATAGATTGGCTAATTATAAATCATAGAGAATTTTTTCATTGGTATAATAGGCTACCATCTAGTATGTTCTTAAAATTCTTTATGAATAGATATAGTCTACTTATGTATCGTTTTTGTTAACATATGGGTTTTGGTCTAGTCCCCCCATATTTTTGTATTCTCTTTCTTTTTTCTTTTTTTAATAATATTTTTTTTCATATGATGACAAATGATTGTTGTTACTTAAGGTGTCAGCATAGCTGAGATGTCAAGTTGCATAGTGAGCCTAACGTGAAAGCTTTTATTTAAAAAAAGATAGATAATTTACTTTTTTTTCTTTAAAGAACAAAAGAAAGATAACATGTTTGAGACTTTCTAATTTTCAAATTTTGATAATAAAAAAATATTATTTGCGCATATTGTAGAATTTATATTCATTTTACAAACAAAACTAACATTCTAATTTCAATACAAAGTTACTTTTATGCTAATATTGTTGAATATCCCACATCAGATCAAGACATTTCATTGTATATAAGTGAGTGCAAACCTCTTTCTCAAGAACCGGTTTTATGGGTTAAGTTAGGCTTAAAGTCCACTTCGTAATATGGTATTAGAGTCATTTCGAGCATATCCTAGCAAGTGTTGGTTGGACTTATAAGGTCACCCAGACCGTTATCGGACCACCCATAATATGTTATCTCACGCACAAGCTGTGGGTGCAAACCTCATTCTTATTAGGAGTCGGTTTTATGGAGTTAAGTTGGACTTAAAGTCAATATTGAAAATGTATAAGTTAAAAGAATTTTAAAAATGAACTATTTTAATTTATCAAATTATTGTCAACCAAATTTAGTGTACACTCAAATATATTTTATAGATGTCACTCTCATTTTACTCTTTTTGAAAATCATTATTTTTTGTTCATAGTATTTATAAATATTCTAATTTTAATTTTAGTCTGAATAACATACTCTATTTTTTTTGTAGTTTTTATAAATAAAATCTCTTTTTTAATCACTATAAATAGATATTACTTTGGATTTTAGCTTCTGGTAACCTAATATGTGAACATATGAATTTTGATGACGTTAATAATAATATCAACCATCAAGTAATGACATTATTATGAAATAATTTGTCTTATAGTTAAAGACAAAGATTAAAAACGAAAAGAAAACAAAATAAAAAAGACAGAATTATGATCCATATATATATTTATGTATTATATTTATGAATGATGATAGCATTGATATCTTGGTTTGTTCTGATATCACTATCAGTCCATTTTTTGCGGATCAATGACTCTGCTAGCTATTAATATGCACTCTTTATTCCTATGCTACACATGTCATTTTCTATCTTTCTCCATTCCATTTCATTTCAATTTCAATTTCATATCTTTTTTAATATTTTTCAATTAATTTTATTTATAAACTCGAATATTGTGTTAAATTGTATTATTAAGTCTCTCCAACACAGTATTAAGAACAAAACATAATTTAAAATATTTAAATATGATTTAAATAATGTTTAAATATCTTTATTTTAAATTAAATCATAAAATAATAATTCATATAAGTAAATATTATATTATTGAAAAATAAAAGATTGCATATATATATTAAATATAAAAAATTTACCTACTAAATTTTGCAGGTAATTGATGCTCATTTCAATATGGTTATCGCATAAATAAATATTTACTTTACTCATTATAGATATCTTTAGAAATACCCGACAACTCTAAATACATTTTTTCCATTTAATAACAAGTGAAAACCAAAATATTCTAAAAAAAATCACCTTACTGTAAATAAAACATAAAACATCTGTACTTAATTGGTCTTTATATATATATATATATATATATATATATATATATATATATATATATA
>Ga0123342_1003810_pt1 | contig 23725 bp, 19 predicted proteins | sample Turbeawhitnodule_FD_89960 | JGI IMG/M metagenome (GOLD analysis project Ga0123342, IMG submission 89960) | Root nodule microbial communities of legume samples collected from Mexico - Turtle bean Mexico white nodule | ecosystem: Host-associated > Plants > Roots > Nodule | place: Mexico: Nepantla... | reverse complement strand
TTTTGTCATGTTTGTCATGTAAGTTAATAAACTCGTTGCCTGTGTAAAAGGGTGTTGTATAGATTCTATTTTTTTTTTAATTTTCTTAGTTTTCAATTTTTGGCTAATGTGCAATATCATGTGGTCTTTTATCATCCTTATTTTGTTGCAGCTGAAGGTCACTATTCCTTAGTTGTGGAGAAAGAATTACCTCCCATGCACCTTAACAAGGAGAAACTGGATATGCTAGAGGAAGAAGAATTCCCAAAGAAGAATGAAGAGCAAAGTAGCTATGGCACTAGAGCCAACTATAGATCTGACCGAAGTCAAGGGAGGCAGCCTGACGTGATGGATGATCAACCAGGCAAATCTAGGTCTACATTCCATTCTTGTCACACCAGTTATTTCTTATGCTTACCATTTCTTCAAGATTTGGTATTTTATTAAAAGTTGATAAGCAGGAGTCCAAGCATGAGTATTAGTCCCCGGAGCGAGAGGAAAAGCCCTAGTTGTCCAAAAAGGAGGTTGAGAAGAAGTCCAAGTGGCAATGGAAGCCCTCGTGCTCCATCACAGAGGAGCTTGAGTCAGAGTCCTGTTAGAAGCACAAGCAAAAGTCCAAACAGAAGAAACATAAGTAGAAGCCCCGTGAGAGGTAGGAAGGGGAGAAGTTTCAGTAGAAGCCCTGTGGGATCTCGCGAACATAGAAGTGTTAGTGCAAGCCCTGTAAGATCCCTTTCTCAGAACCACCAGAGGACTTCACCCAGAGCAGCATCACGCAGATCAATCAGCAGAAGTCCTGGAAGATCCCTTTCTCAGGGTCACGGGAGGAGTTCACACAGAGTACCATCGCGAACATCAATCAGCAGAAGTCCTGTGAGAAATCACAATCAAAGAAGTATCAGTCAAAGCCCGAGATCTCGTGGTCGGAGAAGTGTGAGTGCAAGTCCGGTAAGATCCCTTTCTCGGAGCCACCAGAGTTCACCCAGAGCATCATCACGAAGATCAATCGGCAAAAGCCCTGTGAGAACACTCAATCATAGAGGTGTCAATAGAAGCCCTCTGAGATCTCGTGGTTGTAGTCATAGAAGTGTCAGTGAAAGCCCTATAAGATCTCTTTCTCAGAGCCGTCAGAGGACTTCACCAAAAGCACAATCACGGAGATCAATCAGTAGAAGCCCTGTGAGAACTGACAATCATAGAAGTGTAAGTAGAAGCCCTGTGAGATCTCATGGTCATAGAAGTGTGAGTGCAAGCCCTGTCAGATCACTTTCTCGGGGCCGCCAGAGGAGTTCATCTAGAGAACCTTCACGAAGATCAATAAGCAGAAGCCCAGTAAAAGTGTCAAGAAAGAGTAGCAGGAGTCCAGTTAGATCACCTGCCAGAAGCTCTGGAAGAGCCCCTTTGAGAAGCCATAGCCGGAGTCCAGTTAGGGGGCCAAGCAGAGTCAATAACCGCAATTATTCTAGGAGTCCACGTGGTAGGAGCTTGTCTAGAAGTCGGTCACCTGATGTTTCCCCGAAACGTATCAGAAGGGGAAGAGGTTTCAGTGAACGATACTCTTATGCTAGAAGATATAGGACTCCCTCTCGATCTCCTGTGAGATCATACCGCTATAATGGAAGAAGTGACCGTGGCAGGTAAATTGATAAAGTTGTTTATAATCTCTAATTAGTCATCGTACTAAAAGGTGGTATGTTGAGAGTTAAATAAATTTCTTACACTTTCTGCTCTCAGATATTCAGGTTACAGAAGGTACTCCCCTAGGCGTAACAGGAGCCCACCACCACGCAGAAGAACCCCATCAAGGTATCTCCATTTGTTTTTTCGGAATGAATTATTTCTCATCTGATTTGATTTATTTGTATGAATTTATTTTCTGATGCGAAGTGTTTTTCTGGTTCATTTATTGAAAATGTGTATGTAGGTACCGGAGTAGGAGGAGCAGGACACCATCTGTATCACGGAGTCCACGCTATAGGGGTCGGCGATACAGTCCGAGCCGTAGCCCTGTTCGCAGTCGTTCACCTGTGGGCACATATCGACCTCGTGTTGAGAGGAGCAGGTCTTTGTCCCGGAGCAGGAGTCCATCACGCTCCAGGAATTCATTGGAATCACAATCTCCAGGAAAGAAGAGCAGGTCAAGGTCCCAAAGCTCAGATGGAAAGAAGGGCCTTGTATCTTACGGAGGTGGTTCTCCAGACTCAGATTAATGGTGAAATACTTGTGAAATCGTCACCTTCAATGTTTTGTTTGCTTTCTCAAATTCGCTTAACATCTCATGTTTTTAATTTATAAACCAGGTTTAGATATTTCTTCTATTAAATTGAAAATGCTTACTGAGAGATATAATAGTATTAGAATATGCCAAAACTGTATGTTGTTTCACTAGTTATTTCGTAGTCAGTAATTCCATCTGAGTTGAATGAACAAATTTTGGCCTCTAAAACTCTTGCTTAGTATTTTTTTGTGTGTGTATTGGAACCATAGCTCAGACAGTTTTGTAGACCGCACTAGCATACTCCCTGGAGTCAACATCATACGAAAATAATGAATAAAATATAGTATGATTCTAATTCAAAATTTTAACACTATAATTAATCAAGATAGTAAACAATACTTCCATAATTCCAAAATAACTAAGTTTAGCCATACATACCTATTATATAAGTTCAAATTATATCAAATCAAATACGAAAGTTCATACCATCACAACATAAATTCTTAAGGTCATGATAAAAGTAGAGAAATATCTTGAAGTTTCTCTCTTCAATCTTCTAATTATACCATCTCTATGACTATTATCATCTTTATCATTATTAAGCTTTTTCTTAGATGACAAGTGTGCATCATCAATATTGGTTTTAAAAATTATATTATTAAGATTTAATATTAAATACATTAGAGCTGGGTTAGTTGAACTTTACGTCATCACCTTAACTTTGAACTTGTTCAAGGTCAACATTTTTTCTATTTTCTATTATCTAGTCATCATTTAATTTAATATTATCAAATGGGAAAATAATAATTTTTTTAATTTGTTTACTTTTTAGCTTCAAGCTATACATGACATAAATAAAGTCATTTGTATTGTTCTTGCACAAATGATTCCTTCTTTTTGTATGAACATGCGAATAAATGTGAAATTTTAAAAACTATATAAACCAAATAAAAATTATAAATAATTTGCCAAACTTAAATTACTATTTTAAATGAATTCCAATTATACTCATACACAAGAATTGTAAGTCAAGTTGAAATCTCGAATAGTAAATCTCTTCAATTCTAGAGTTTTAAAAAATATAATTTTTTTTGCATTTTTCAAAGAAAAATGTCATCTATTATAATGAAGGTCAATAAGTTGCAATTTTTTTTTCTTTGTGCAATATCCTTGACTAATCTTTTCATGCACATATACAATTTTTCTTTTACTTTAAAATAGTAATTTTTTAAATTAAGTGTTTATAGTGCAAGTAGGGGTTAAGGTAATATACATATGCATGCAAATGTTTATGAAGTTGACTATCGTAACTTTCATTACTTATTTTCCATATAGAGAGAAGGTTTATATACATTATTAAAGCTAAATATGATATTCTCTTATGGACAATCAATCTTCTCATATATGAAACCTATTGCATATTTTAGATTTGAATCTACTAGTTAAAGGATCACATTATAGGGGCAACAACTTTGAGGCAAGTGGTTACATTCTTAAATTTTCTCTCTTTACCAAAGTTTCAAACTTGCTTATATTTCATTCTTCAAAGCTAAACAAGCTCCTCAACGATGCTTTTTTAAAATATGCTAGAGTCAAATAAGTTGTGACAATTGTAGTCATAACAAGCCTTATAAAGTCTCTTCATTTTGCGAACTTCTTCAACATGATATTTAGCATTGCCCTACCATAAATGTAGGTGGTGATCCTTCTTCCTTTCATAATATTAAGTTGATAAACCTTCAAAAGCTTATCAAAATCCTCAAAGATCAAATTAATGACATGAAGTCTAATATAAATGCTCTTGTTTTTGCATCAATAATCTTTAGCTACCTTGAAATTTCCAGAATTATCATTAAACACTTGTACCACATTCTCCTTTTCAACAAATTTTGAAACATCATCCAACACTTTATCTATGGCTTTTAAGATGTTTGAGGTATCCAATGAGTAAAGAAACACGGTCTCTTTAAAGTTATTCACCAAAAATTTACAAATTGAATGTATTTTTTTTATCTGCCCACCCATTAACATAATTGTGCAACTTGTTCTCTTTCACTCTTCCTTATACTCTTCAAGGATTAGATCAATTTTTTGCAGGGTTTATTTCAAAAGTTTTTCTCTCACATCATAATGATGGAAGTTTACAGTTAACATCATATTTCATAATCATCTCACATTTTTTCTAAAGTTGAAATTCAAAATAACATTGAATGGAATGACATTTTTTTTAGAAAAAAAATTAGTAACTTGAGTGTCAACATTTTCTTTATCTCTGTTTTCATACAATTGATTCAAAGTAGCTTGAATACCATGAATAATTTTTTTCCTTTATTTTTAAACACCATACTACTACTTTGAGTGGTATATAATTATTCACTTTGCTCAACATCAAACTCGTCAATGTTATTCAACTTTCTTTTCTTCATTAAGACTTCTTTAGCCTCTACCAAAGCTTTCATCATTACAACTTAACTTCTTTTAGCACTAAGGACAAGTTAAAATCGTATCTAATACCAATAAGATGATGCTTGAATATAAAAATTTCTCCAGTGACTATCTTTAAGCAATAATTATATTTAATTTTTTTCGTTGCCCAAAACATCTACTCCATGTCTCCATCTAACCTGAGTCTTATTTCATACAATATGTTTATTTCTAGGTCTAGGAAGTAAGGATTTAGGATCAGAAGAATTTGAACCAATCCTACTTCTAAACATAGTAAAATTTATGAAACTAAACATGAAATAGAAAAATAACACTTTAGAAAAAATAATTAAAAAAGAAAAAACATTAAAATTAGTAGAAAAAAAGACAAAAATTATAGTAGGAAATTAAAATCAGAAAAAAAATTATAATGCAAAAAAGAACAAAATTAGGGGTGGAATGGCATGAGTTCTCGAAACTCACCATGATAAGAGTAGAGAAGCAGAAATTGTACTAAGGTTGGAAATTAAAACGCGATGTGAAAGGAGTTTTTGATATTTAGTTTGAAGGAAGTATCTACCTTTAGGAGTGTGCTGAATACATGAAAGTCTAAGTTGTTTATTTGAATCAAAAGTGGAAACAAAATATGAGGAGGGAGTTAGAGAATAAAATATACAATATCTGATCAATAGAATTGGAAGCAAATCTTTTGCAAATTACAAAGAGACCGAGTTCACGATAAAATTGGAAACACAATATGAGAATTCGGGAAAGTTGAAACAATATCTGAACCAAAATATTATTCTGAAATCTTTGGAGTAAAGAAGATGCAAGCTTTAGGAAGAAAGAAGCTTTACTGCAACATTCGGAAAACAAAACAGTAGACTTTTGTTCTTCAATATTTGACTGTGCTAAAATGGTGGTCTTTTTTCTTAGTTTAATTGTTATTTTTGAACACATGTTGATAATTCATTTACGTCTTTAATTAAACTCTTAGTTTAGTTTTATAAGGAATTTCTTGGACACATAATAAAGGTAAAAGATTAAACACCTTATGAGTAGACACATGAAGATCAAGATCAGTAAAGTACTAAATAAATTAGTGGATCCATGTTTTACTAGTTTAATTAATTAGACTTGATTATGTTTGGTTGACATTTTTTATTAATTCAATTATGTTTAGATAATTGAATGCATAATACATTTATAACTAATAAATAATTCATTATTAAAAGAAATTGAGAGTTGAAATATTTTTTTTTCTAACTTTGATCATCTACTTTATTTTTTCTCAACAAACTTAATCCTACTCTATTTTTACTTCTAATTATTTTGATTATAGATAAGTTTTTGATACTATTTTAATTAGATATATTTAAAAACAACTTAAGGTCATATCACCAAAATTATACCATCATTTTTTCAGTGTTTAGACTATTTAACACTATCTTTGATTATCTACATTCAAATCATTTTAATTTAACTGCTTAAAATAATTGAGTATACTAATTAAATAAAAAATAAAAGACGATATCTAACAATAATAATAAGAACAACACCAGCAAACCAAGTTTAACGATAATAAGAAAAGCAACAGCATTGTAGTGTGTTGTTGCAAGCAGGGACGCATAGGTTCTTCTACGAAAACCTTTTTTAAGCATTGTTTATGCAGACCTAGATTTTCATTTTCCATTTCTGTATCAGATGAGGTGAGTTCCACCCTGTACTTCCGCTTTCATTACATCTCTGTCAGATTACTTCCAACAACACTATTCTCTCTGTCAGATTAATTCCGTACGTTCGGAACTCTAGCTAGGGTTTTAGGTTTCACGCCGTTTATTCCAATCTCATTCATTTTACAGTTAATGCTTGCATTGCGCTCTCCTTGATGTGCGTTTCTTCAATTCTCTGTGCACGGTTACTGTTTTGATGCTACCAAGTGCGAAATTCTTTGCTAAGAGTTTTATGTGATCTCTATGTTGCTGACTTTCTCTCCTTTTTGTTTAGTTGAGCTATTTTAGTGTTCTTTGGGTTTTAGAATACAGTTGCCACTGCGATTTTGGCCCCTATGTCAAGATCTTTGGAATCACCTGCACCGCATGGTCACCGCAATTGGGACCACATTTGCTTAATTTGTTAGCAATTTTCCACAATCCTAATATGTTGCGACATAACCGTGTCCACGACTGTAATTTGTAACTGTTAAAAGTGAATTGGGTAGAATTTGGGAAACTGTACTGTGAAAGCTTGGAAGTGCAGCAGGGTAGTTTGATGTGTTACTAGGATTGGTGTTTGTTTGCTTAGAGATGGATTATTGCTTAATATCAGTGGCTAATTGGTGTTTGTGTGATGTTTTGTCACTTCAGATCAGTTTGTTAAGACGGATTAAGTTTAAGTGGCGGGGTGATGGCGAAAAAGAAGAATTCTCTGGTGTTTATGGATGTGTCCATAGATGGGGATCCTGTTGAAAGGATGGTTTTTGAGGTACTTTTTTGTCTTTATGACTTGTCATTATTTACGCAGTATTTGCTCTAATTCCTGGTTGTTCTTCCATCTCAGCTTTTCTATGATGTTGCTCCGAAGACTGCTGAAAATTTCCGTGCATTATGTACAGGTAATAAATTCACCTTGCAGAAAAAATTTGTTGAATGATGACAATTTGTTTATCGGACCCTTACATTAAAATTCCACATAAATCATTATCATTTATCTTCTGGCATCCGAGCTAGTCTTGGATATGCAATTGCATTTTGCTACCATGAATTGTGCATGGGAAATTGGAATTCCTAATCAATGATTGACTGATTACCCTCTACTATTTTTTTTCTTCTGAAATATGGCATTATATGTTCAGGAGAAAGGGGAGTTGGTCCAAATACTGGAAAATCACTGCACTACAAGGGTTCTTTCTTCCATCGAATTGTGAAAGGCTCCATTGCCCGGGTGTGTGTTTATAGTTTTTCTTGCATTTAGACTGTACATTGGTAGTTTATTTTGTCTTCGCATTTTTGTGGTTAAAAATGGCTTAGTAGTGGTCCATCTTTTAGCCAATTACCGTTGTTTATTCTGTAGGATACAGGGCTGATGGTCACGACTTCCTTTCTTGTGATATAGTTTTAAGGTTGTACTTACTAAGTTATATGTTATTCACCCTCATAATTCTAATAAGCCTTGTGATGACCAACAGAATTTGTATGTATAGCTATCTTGTAACCGTGTGTTAATGGTTGGTTTTCCTTTTGCAGGGTGGTGATTTTGTCAATCGAAATGGTACGTATTAGGTTGTTACATTGCCTCCTATTATGAATTATTTCTCCAGTTCTTGAAGATTGCATTTAATATAGTATACATGGTCACTTTTCTTTGTGTTTTATCATTTTGATCATTCAGTTGTCCGAGTTGCAAGCCATGTTCCATTTTCATGTTTGCTGTGACCATGGTAAATTCCTTTTCTAAGTCAATTAGGAAATTAACAAAGCACCTGTGAATGTATGTAGATTGGCTTGTTAGTCAGTGGCGAGTATGAAAGGGATGTAATTATCTTATTTCAGTTATTTTTTATTTTATTTTACCATGATGTGGAATGTGGTAATTTTGAAATTATAGCCATACTATTGCTTGCTTTTATCTGTTGCATAACTTCTTCATTTGTTCTCTTCCTTTAATTAGTTGTATTTGTTACAATGTGCTATGCTTTGGTTGTTATTTTTTTGTTTTAACAAATGATCTTGAACCAATACAAAGCAAAAGGAGTCTGGAATAATCACATGTAGCGATCTTGTGTATTATGTGGCTGAATAGTAGGCTTGTATTTAAATCTATTAAACCTCATTGACAGTCATCTCTTATTCTTTGTATCGCATCCCAAACCTAGCACTGTACTACATTATGCTATACTCACATCACATTTTGTCTGTGTGTTTTGCAGGGACTGGCGGAGAAAGCATATATGGTTCTAAGTTCCCAGGTGAGAATGCTAAGTTGTGGTCCTGAGCTCATAATTTACTGCATGGTGGATTTAGAACTATTTTGTTTACATCTCAGTTTATAGAGTTCTTACAGATTCTACTTGTGATTTATTTCAGATGAATCACCTAGGCTAAAGCATGATGCTCCAGGCCTTCTTTCAATGCCAGTTGCTGATCGTGACACTCTTGGTTCTCATTTTATGATCACTTTTAAAGCTGATCCCCATCTTGATAGGTTTGCTTATGCGGCTCTTTTCTATAATGGCATTTAGCACTTAGGTCCCATTTAGATATTTGGATGATTTTATTTACAGCTTATTTGAACTTATCTACTGCAATAGGCGATTGTGAAGTATTTTACTACACTCTTTAGATTAAATGAATTAAAATAGCTCTTGAATCCCATATAAGTTGTTTTTGGTTTATTTTTCTAAACTAAAAATTATTCCTAATGAACACATGCCTTTGTGAAAGGTAAAATCAGTTTAAGTGGTAGCTAATTTTAGATAATTAATTGATTTTATTAAATAAACCGTAATGTATTGTCAAAATTCGCCTAGTGGGACAAGGCTTTGTTGTTGTGTTGGCATGATTTTATTTTTGCTTTAGTGTTTCTCGAAACACATTGAAATGTGATTTGGCTTAATTTAGAATGCCCTTGAGACAGTGGAGCATTGGACCTTTTGTTGCAGGGTTTTCTCAATTAAAGGCCATGTTTTTAGTACTGTTTTTCTGAATGGGTCTCTCTATCTCATTCTTATTATTGTGTAGGAAAGGGTTAATTGCCTTATGTTTAGTCATTACTTCTGAGTGGAGCTAAATGATCAACTTCCTTATTTTGTTTACTTCTGAGTTAAATTTGCAGGAAACATGTAGTCTTTGGCAAGCTTGTACTAGGACATGACATATTGAAGAAAATTGAAGATGTGGGTGATAAAGAAGGACTTCCAAGCGTAACTGTTAAAATAATTAATTGTGGTGAACATAATGAGGGTGAGAATTCACTGCCCGTTATGGAGAAATCTAAGTTCTATCCTTAATATGGAAATTAAATTTTGTGTTCCACTGTTGTAATGTTTAAGTATAATGTATTGTTCATTTGATGTGAATGTGCTATAGCCTATATCCCAGTTGGTTAAGTCATTTTCAATTATATTTGATCTTTATATTTGAGTCTATACCTTTGTAGATGAAAAGAAGATAAATAAAGCAAAAAAGGGAAGAGATGGATCTTCTGAAACCATTAGTCATGAACTGCCTAAGGGAAAGCACCGAAAATCTTCAGGTGACAAAAGGAAAAGGAGAAAGTACTACTCTTCAGAATCTGATAGTTCCTCAGATTCAGACACAAAATCTTCAGAAAGTGATAGTGATTCTGACTCTGATATATCTTCATCATCTTACACAAGTTCCTCTAGTGATGATAGACGGAGAAAGAGAAAGAGGTCTAGGAAAGATAAACATAGGCGTGGAAAAAGAAGAGATAAACACAGAGAGAAGAGACGAAGGAAACAAGATAAAAGATCAAAGCGTAGATCAAGAAGGTATTGATTCTGATTAAATATTTGGTTATGATTTCATAGATTCCACATTCCACTTATAGATAATTACTTGTGAAGAACTTATAGATCTTGTGGTTTCATGTGGTTTGGTTTTATTTATTCTATTCTATAAGCATAATGTGTGTTTTTTAGTTTTTGAATATCATAGCCATTGTCTTACTACATGAAGCTTCATTTGTTGCTCTTGACATAAACATATTTATGCACTGAAGGAGTTATAAATGCTTTTTTAATATAATAAGTGCTACTCCGACATGATTTCAAAACTTTTGCTGCCACTGAGATTGTGTTTGGTGATAGGGAATTGCCCAGTCATACTGATTCAGATAGTGAGAGTAAGAGCAACAACTTCTCTGATTGTGAAAGTTCTGGTGCTGAAGTGAATGATCAGAATCATGAAGACCATTCTCAAAGACATGGTAGTTCTTTAGTTATTCATTTTTTAGTTTGTGTATATGAAATGTTGTTTATCTATTAAATTATTTCCTTTTACCTTGTCTCTGATGCAGAAAAATCCTTAGAATTTTGTATAATAGTGAATTGTTGTTGTGGTTCTACTGGCCTACTTTTTGGTTGTGTTGTATATAGTTACTACCTGAAGATAAAGAAAGACAAACTGGGGTCCAGTACCTACATGAAGGGATTCTAATTCTTTAATCGTAGTTTTCATTTTTTGGCTAGTGTGTGATATCATGTCATAATTCTTTTTATTTGGTTGCAGCTGAAGGTCAGTCTTCCTCAGTTGTCGGGAAAGAATTACCACCAATGCACCCTAATAAGAGGGAGAAACTGGATATTCTAGAAGAGGAAGAATTACCAAAGGAAAATGGAGAGCGGCGTAGCAATGGCACTGGAGCCAACTATAGATCTGAAAGAAGTGAAGGGAGGCAGCCTGATGTGATGGATGATCAACCAGACAAATCTAGGTCTACTTTCCATTCTTGTCACACACCTCAGTTATTTCTTATGCTTACCATTTCTTCAAGATTTGGTATTTTATTAGAAGTTGATGAACAGGAGTCAAAGCACGAGTATTAGTCCCAGGCGCAAGAGCAAAAGCCCAAGCATTAGTCCAAAAAGGAGGCTGAACAGAAGTCCAAGTGGCAGTAGAAGTCCTCATTCTCCATTACAGAGGAGTTTGAGCCGGAGTCCTGTTAGAAGCACAAGGAGGAGTCCAAACAGAAGAAGCATCAGCAGAAACCCAATGAGAGGTAGGAAGGGTAGAAGTATCAGCAGAAGCTCTGTGAGACCTCATGGACATCGAAGTGTCAGCACAAGCCCTGTAAGACCCCTTTCTCGGAGCTACCAAAAGACTTCACCAAGAACATCATTACGAAGATCGATCAGCAGAAGCCCTACGATATCTCCTGGTCAAAGAAGTGTCAGTGCAAGCCCAGGAAGATCCCCTTCTCGTAGCCAAAGGAGGTGTTCACCATCACGAAGATCAATCAGCAGAAGCCCAGTGAGAAATCGCCATCATAGAAGTGTCAGTAGAAGCTCTGTAAGATCTCACGGTCGTAGAAGGGACAGTGTAAGCCCTGTAAGATCCCTTTCTCCAAGCCATAGGAAATCACCTAGAACAAAATCTAGAAGATCAATCAGCAGAAGCCCTGTCGGAACTCGCAACCATAAAAATGTCAATAAAGGCACCTTGAGATCTCGTGGTAATAGAACTAGCAGTGCAAGCCCTGTAAGATCCCTTTCTCGAAGCGGTCGTAGGAGTTCACCCAGAGCACCTTCACAAAGATCAATCAGTAGAAGCCCTGTGAAAACTGACAATCGGAGAAGTTTAAGTAGAAGCCCCTTCCGATCTCGTGGTCACAGAAGTGTGAGTGCTAGCCCTGTTAGATTGCTTTCATCGGACCGCCGAAGGAGTTCACCCAGAGCATCATCACGAAGATTGATCAGTAGAAGCCCAGTAAGAGTGTCAAGAAGGAGTTTAAGCAGGAGTCCTGTTCGATTGTCTGCCAGAAGCCTGAGCAGAAGCTCTGGCAGAGTCCCTTTAAGAAGCCATAGCCGGAGTCCAGTTAGAGGGCCAAGCAGAGTCAATCACCGCAGTTATTCTAGGAGTCCTCGTGGTAGGAGCTTGTCTAGAAGTCTGTCACCTGATGTTTCCCCAAAACTAATCAGAAGGGGAAGAGGTTTCAGTGAACGATACTCTTATGCTAGAAGGTATAGGACTCCCTCTCGATCTCCTGTGAGATCATACCGTTATAATGGAAGAAATGACCGTGACAGGTAAATTGATAAAATTGTTTATAATCTCTAATTAGTCATCGTACTAAAAGGTGGTACGTTGAGAGTTAAATAAGTTTTTTACACTTTCTGCTCTCAGATATTCAGGTTACAGAAGGTACTCCCCTAGGCGTAACAGGAGCCCACCACCACGCAGAAGAACCCCATCAAGGTTTTTCTTTTATTTATTTATTTATTCCATCCTCCTAAAACATCTACATTTCTCCATTTTTTTTCGGAATGAATTATTTCTCATCTGATTTGATTTATTTGTATGAATTTATTTTCTGATGCGAAGTGTTTTTCTGGGTCATTTATTGAAAATGTGTATGTAGGTTCCGGAGTAGGAGGAGCAGGACACCATCTGTATCACGGAGCCCACGTTATAGAGGTCGACGATACAGTCGAAGCCCTGTTCGGCGTTCACCTGTGGGCACATATCGACCTCGTGTTGAGAGGAGCAGATCTTTGTCCCGTAGTAGCAGGTCTTTGTCCCGGAGCAGGAGTCCATCAGGATCCAGGAATTCAGTGGAGTCACAATCTCCAGGAAAGAAGAGCAGGTCAAGGTCCCAAAGCTTAGATGGAAAGAAAGGCCTTGTATCTTACGGAGATGGTTCTCCAGATTCAAGCTAAGGTAAAAATTCTAGGTTAAGTTAGACACCCGAGGGTTTAATTTTGCTCTTGCTTTGTTTGCTTGTTGGAATTGGCAAACATCTCTTATTTTTTCTTTATGAACCATTGTTTTGATATTTTCTTTAATTAAATTGGAATGCCTTGCTAACTAGTATTAGAATATACTTGTGTTGTTTCGGTGTATCCAAAATGGCTGGGACGTGTTACCTATGAACTTGTTTCGTAGTCAGTAATTGATTAGTATTTCCATTTATATATTTGGGCATTTCAGGTATTTTGTTATCTATTGTCTTTGTTAAATGGAGCATATTATTTTTAGACTACTGATATCATATAATCAAAATTTTACCTTAAACAAAAGTTTACTCTGAACAGCACATGGCTATAATGCTTTTCCAGTTAAACTTGTTCTTAATCAGCAATTATCCCAAGTAATCGTGTTTAATGGATCCAGCTAGACTGGTAATGGACGAGTTGTGGTTATTGGATGATACACTTAGGCTTTGTTTGGATTGGGAAGAGGAAAGTTGAGAGTGTGGGAGAGTGTGAGAAGAAAATGTGAAAAAAGTGTGTTTGGTTTATGGTAAGTTAAAGTTGATATGTGAAGAAAGTTTATTGAGATACTCGTAATGCGATAATTATGAGTTGATGTGTGAAGAAAGTTTATTGAGATACATGAGAGTAATGTGATGATTATAAGAGTATTTTAAATAGTGTAAATTGTAAGATTAAGTTTACTCTTATATATAAAAAAAAGAATAAAGAATTATTAATTTTGTGCATATTTTAGCTAATTAAAATAATTTAAAGTTTCATTTATAAATAAAAGAATAAATAAATAAAATTCAAATAAATAATTAAATATAATTTTAAATGTAAGTATAATTTTATTATTTTTCATTCATGGTCTTTTCATCTCATTCCACTTTTCTTTCTCTTCAATTATGAGAGGATCTTAAATACTCTCAATTTTTCATTCACTTTCACCCTCAACCTACCCCTCTCATAGAAGCAAATAAGTGTGATACTCATTCACCTCCACCTTCAACCTCCATCACCCCAAAAGCAAACACACTAAAGGTGCTTTTGAGTACTAGATTCAACTAGAGTTTAACTTTTGAGTATGTTTCGGAAAAAGTGAGGTTTTTTCATAAATTAGTTTGGCTTATCATAAATTTAATTTGATTTTATAACACTAATAAAATTTTGGATATAATTTATGCCTGTTATTTATTTATTGAAAAGTTTAGTCTTTTCTTTTTTTCATAAATGTCAACAGCCAATTCCGCCTAAATAATTACAAATATTGAACAAAATAAAGTAAATTGATTTAAAAAAAAACCAAAAAGTTATAAAATTTAAAAAGATACTAAAACATATTAGAAAAAGTAAAATGAAAAAAATAGAAAAAATATATTTTTATAATAAAAATACGTTTTTATTTAATTTGAAAAAATAATAATAAATGTATAATAAATCATATTTGTAATTTGAAATAAAAAATTTATTTACACTAAATATGATTTATTAATAAAAAATAGAAAATTATACTATGTAAGTCTCACCCTCTGGTCTCACAGTGATAAGGGGATTGTCTTATAAACTGAGGGCAGAAGCATAAAAGGAGGGCTCTATGGTTGGGAAAGTGAGGGACATGGACATAAAGAATTTGGAGAACCAAAACAAAAAGGAAGAGAAACAGAAAAAAGAGGTACAATCAGAAAAGTCAGAAAAAGTATGTTTGAGCATTTCTTATTAACAAAAAGAAGTCCTCATACCTATTATTTTGCACCGATTCCTTTGCGTTGCCCCTCTGCATGCCACCAATTACCCAATGCCACGTGTATTGACTATACACGTAATTGAAAGCTGAAAGACCATCTTCAAATACTTCTTCAGATACATTGTATTTGTTTTGTATTTGTATTGGTATCGGCATTAAATACAAAATACGTAATCCAATCAGACTATTTAATGTGTAGTTAAGGACAATGAATGCTAGCTATGGATAATTCTAGGAAGAGATTCTATTTGGGATGGTTTGATGAATGATTTGATATAAAATTGAAAAAAATAGTTGTTTGAATTAAAATAAATAAACTGAGAGAATTGATATGAAAAATTTATAAAAGTTTGTTAATGATATAATAATGTTATTATAATTACAATTTTTTTAATTAATAAAAAATAAAATTATAATTTTGCTCTTATATTTAAAAATAATAAAAAAATAAATTTGAGTTCTTTACTAGTACATTTTAGTTTTTATTAATAAAACATTGTTTTCAATATATTTTACTAAGAACTTAAAAAAATAAGAATTGTATGAAATTGTTAAAACATAAAAAATTGTTAATATTTTGTTTCAATTAAAATAGAATTTTAATATTTATAAATTGTAAAAAAATTATTTCAACTAAAAATAAAATTTTAATACTCTTGATTATAAAAAAATATCTGCAAAAGTTTAAAAATATGATAAATTTTAATAAATGAAAACAAAATTGATTCTTAAAGTACATACATAACAAATTTAATTGATAAAGATATAGAATTATAATTATAATTTATTATTAAAATTAATTAAAATCCTTCGATTACGATGAAATATTTCAGTTAAAAAGTACTAATTATTTTTATCACACCCCTTACCTTAATGAAATACTATCAAAGGATCGATTAAGCATCATGAAACCCCATCAAAATTTCCTATATAGGCAACAAAATTTCCATCACAACTGTATTTCCGGATGAACTCTTTCATAATATAAACATTTTTTAATCCACTTTTTCAAAACAAGAGATTTGATTAAACTCTTCTAGAATTAATGATTCAACAAGCAATTTTGATTTTCATAATTATATGATTCAAAATATTTATTAACACTATGAAGACATCTGAGGCCTCAAGACCAATATTATTTACATAATCTCCAAAGGCTCAATTGTCACTAATTTTTAGATACTATTCACTTATCTTTAATAAATATAATAAAGATCCTATATCATAAAAGAGATACATTCAAGAAAATAAACTTAGCTTCAGAAATCTTAAAAATTTACATTTAAATTACTTTTAATTTCACTACTGGCGTGAGATTACAAATTAGTGGGACCCTTTTTGGAATGATGGGTCATCTGTAATTTTAATAAACAAAGAATAAGGTGAGCCAGGACGCGAGATTACATCCTTTAACATACCATGCAAATTTCCTAATGCCCTTTGACTGCTGCTAACTCTTTCATTAGGTTAAGCACTTCTACTCCTTTTGAAGCCAACTGCTGTTTATACTTCTTATTTGTTTGAATTGATTCATCGATTGCTTCCCTGAATCTACAACGGAAAGCATCTAGTTTTGCTTGTGTTCCACGGAGTCTCATTCTGAGCTTAGCCATTTCTTTTTTGTTTGTTACACCATCCTGTCATAAAAAAATGCTTTTACTGGTGTCAACTATGCCTATTTAGGGGTTCGACAATACTTGTTCATCCAAACACAAACAATCTAAATAACTACTGCAGCTAAATTATTCTTAGAGTTATTATTCGCTTGGTAATATCAATAAGGGATTAAGTATTTGTTTCCAGATATTGTCGTATATATTAGGAATACATATCTACTTATTCATTGTAGAATATTTACTTTTCTGATTTTGATTAAATAAGTTAAATATAATTATTGTGTCTTAATTCTTAATTACTATAATGGGTATGTATTATTTATAGGCATGAGGAGAATCAATGAAATCATCAAAGAGAGAAATTCTCACATGCTGTTAGAGCCTATAACTCATCTCGATAATTGTCGACTTTCTTGGTTTGGCAGACAGATATGAAGGGAGGCGAGATGTTGAGAAGTCTCATATATGGGCCAAAACAATCCCCAAGAGCATGATTTGGTAGATTCACTAAGGTTATGACAAGTTTGGGTCACAAACAAAGTCAAGGGATCACACTCTATTAATCAAATATTCGGTTTCAGGGAGAATAACAATATTGATGGTGTATGTTGATGATATTTTAGTAACTAAAGATGACAAAAGGGAGCAGTAAATGTTAAGTCAATGCCTTGCCACGGAATTTGAGATTAAGACATTAGGAAGACTTAAAATATTTTTTGGGAATTGAAGTGGTTCATTGCAAAGAAGAATTGTCATATCTCAAGAAAAGTATATTTCTGACTTGCTTAAAGAAACAGGGAAGATAGCCTGCGAACCAGATAGTACTCCAATTGGTCCAAACATAAAGTTGGAAAGTGCAAAGGACGATATTGTAGTGGACAAGGAAATGTATCAAAGACTTGTTAACAAACTTATTTACTTATCTCACAGTAGGTCAGACATTGCTTTTACTGTGAGTCTAGTAAGTCAATTTATGCACCAACCAAAGGAGGCTCATTTGCTTTTAGAATTGTTCAATATTTAAAAGGAACTCCAAAAAGAGGGATTCTATTTAAACGAAAGAAGAGTGCAAGTCTTGAAGCATGTACATATGCAGACTATGCGAGGTCAGTTGTGGATAAGAGATCAACTATTGGAGACTATACCTTCCTGTGTGGAAACCTAGTGACTTGAAGGAGAAAAGAAAAGAATGTAGAAGCTATTTACTTGACGGAGAGTGACAAAACTATGCCACTCATTATGTATTTTAGGAAGTTTTTATTTTATCCTTGATAAAATTTTATTCTTTATTACAAGTGCATCTTGTTATTAATACTGGGATTATGTATTTAAAAACAATCCCATAATTACAGGGATTTTTTTCTTTAGAATTAGCTCTCTATATTTCCTAAAATAAGCAACACGCTCGTGTATTTATAGGTCCAATGACCTCATTATTGAAAGACAGAAGAAATATCATTCTTTCTAAATTTGAGACTTTTCTATTGGGAAGCTTATTAGTTTGGTTGACTAAAGTGATGCAGATTGGACTGGCTGCCTTGATACCCACGATCTATCACTGGTTGATGCATGTTTCTTGGTCCTACCCTCATCTCTTTGAAGAGTGAAAAGCAATAGTGTATCAAAGTCGTACCATATGGCTCTGCGGACTCTTGGTTGAGCTAGGTTTCCCTAAAATGCTGCCACACCTCTTTATGATGGCAACACTAGTTCATCCAATTTGATGCTAATCTGGTTTTGCATGAGTGCACAAAAACAGAGGTGGAGGCTCATGTTATCTCTCTTCTTCATGTCACATCTCAACTTTAGCATGCAGTCATCTTTACCAAGGCTGTACCTCAACATTAGTTTCTTGATCAGCAACATCATTTTGAAGATGTCAACAAGGGATTCTAATATTATTTTGTTTCCTGATATATGTTGTATATATTATGAATAAATATGTACTTATTCAATATAGAATATTAGCTTTCCTGTTTTTGATTCATAAATTCAGAAATAGAATTGTTGCGTCTTAATTACTGTAAATGGATATGTATTATTTATAGACGAGCAGAATCAATGAAATCATCAAAGAAAGAAATTCTGACAGGCAATTGGTATATGTGATTAATACTAGCCATATTTGAACTGATAACCCCAATAAGGTACTTACCGCATGCATTTTGACTTCCATACTGGAAAGTTTCTGACTTAGTTCTTCAACCTGGAGCTTTCCCTTTGATAACTGATATAAAGAATATGCATAATGTGATTACTGAAATCAAGATAACATAAAGAATATTCCATAATATAATTAATAAAATTAGTAAGTATCTGGCCTTTTAGGCTTCTTTTGAAAAAAAGAGAAACTGATCTAAACACGTCTTTTGAAAAACTCAAACTGAACAACATTTTTAGGCCTTCAGTTTATAAAGGATTGGTGAAGGAGATTCTAGAATAAAATAAAAACTTCTCTCTCCTTGCTTTCTCGTCCCTAATCACTCTTTGCCATCTGTCTCCTCTCTCTCCCCATCCTCTTAGTTCTCTCAGATTATCTCTTTTTAGCTATTAAAGAAATAAAACTTGTCAAACAGTGTTCTACTTTATTTTTAAAACTTATTGAGGTCTAACTTCAAAATAGTTTTTATGATAGTAAGTCAAACACACCCTTAGAAACTTTAAAAATGTAACATTTTCCTTTTACCTCATCCTGGAAATTCTTTCGCAGAAATTCCAATTCTGTCTGTTGATCTTCCATCTTAATCGTCATTATGTCTTTTTCTTTTGCCGCATCAGAAAGTTTGGACTTGAGATTCTGTCAAGTAACCTGGCATGATCAGTAAAACTTATACTACGTGGAGTCTCAGATAGATCTTTATTCTGTAATCCCAATCCTTTAATTATAAATATAGATATTCGCATGGACAAATCTTCTAGTAACAATGAATGAGAAACCTGAAACACGTTCGAGTTTGATACATTATCTTCTTTATCAAGAACATGCAGTTCCTTCTGAATTTCATTTTCTTTTTCTTCCGCAGGACAGTCATTCAGCTCATTCTCCAAAGGTTGCATTTCTGAATTGGCTTTTGACATCTAAAATGCGTGCTAATATTATGCCTTGCAGTAGGTCAGAACTCAAACCACAAAATTGTTAACAATAAATATTCCTTACTTCTAGAGATTGTTTGCTTTCAGCATTGGTTGTTTCGAGGTGATTTTCCAGTTGATCCCACTCTGAAACCTTATCGTTGTAGCTATAAAATAACATGACAGGAATAGTGATTTAATTTGTTTGACAGTTAAAGCCGGCAAGCCATCTCAGGAAAAAAAAAGACAGGGAGTAGCAGACATGGTGACTGAATACAGTACTCAAGCATTTCTAATCAGGAAGTAAAAAATAGAAACCAATCAAGTCAAATATGAGAATGGTCCAAAAGCAAAAACTAACACAAGCTGAGAAGTGTCGCAGGTAAACTTAGATACGAAAAGACAAAGGGAATAAATTGTAGCTGCATTAACAGTTTCAGGCCTTCATAAAAATCCAGTGTAAATGAACATCCAAAACATAAATTGTAGGATGCATATCTTTTGTATGTTTCTGTGCCACTCTACCATCAAGCATCCAGTCAAAGATACAGAAAATATGCTCAAATCGGAAAAAAATAGCAAACCTCCCTCCATGGATGAAATATTTTCTTATTTATAAAATTGATGAGCTTAACTTTAACAAAAAAATGGGATCAACTCTTGTATGATTTTGCAATAGATAAAGTAGTACCTGTTTAAAAGTTTTGGACTAGAACAACTTCACAGTTGCAGAGTCTTATACTAAATTAATGTGATGGGATGATTTGGTATATTATAGAAGAGTATATTTGTGTGATATTATGCTATGTCCTCTTTCTAGATGGCTTTGATTTTATTGGATAATTTCCAGTTTTAAGTAAATTTGAATGATTTGATTTCATCCGGTCATGTTACAATGATAAAATAAGGGAAAATAGGGGTAGTTTATGGCTCTTTAGAAATCTATGGTGGTTAGTTCAACTAAAAAATATAAGGAATAGAAGCGAAACTAAATTTTTGTAAGTGGTACAACTTATCCCATAGATAGATGTCTAGTAGTTAAGAATAAACTTTTAATCAATTCCTTTATCATTGCTTCTCATTCTAAACATAATGTGATTGTTATCCCATTTCCTTTTGTTTATAATTATATAATTTCCATACATGCTATTTAAAAAATTCATGACTGATGTTGCTCATGACATGACGTTCCCTAAATTATACAATACAATATGCAATAGTATACTTTATGATCTTGGCTTGTAAATGCGGATATATATTTTTTCAAAAAGGTTCATCTCTAACTAAGTTATTTATCTCACCATATGTAATAAAGTGCAATGATAAACTAAACATTTAAAATAAGAAATGGCGTTCCCTAAATTATACAATACAATATGCAATAGTATACTTTATGATCTTGGCTTGTAGATGTGGATATATATATTTTTTAAAAAAGGTTAATCTCCAACTAAGCTATTTATCTCACCAGATGTAATAAAGCTCAATGATAAACCAAACATTTAAAATAAGAAAGTAGTAACAGGAAAGGATAAGAGAGAAATAATTTAATTAACACTAAACAAACCTGAAATTTTCCTTGATATGAGAATGTTCATCTATAGTAGTCAATCTTTCCGGTAGGATTTTGCATTCTTCTCTACAAGATTCTAATTCATTCCTTACCTAATATTATAGACAAATTTGAGTAATTTAAGCAGATGGAACCATGAAAATAGGAAATAAATCTATCTATCAAACATCAAAACACCAATAACCCAAAACCGCACAGTTTTATCTACTATTTACTTCACTACTTTATTACTTTTCATGTCTCACAACAATGTGTATCATACTGTAGGTTATGGATCGTAGTCAATATGTGCATCAATCTCCTATGATGATTCTTGCTCAATTAGGACATTCTAAATTTAAAAACATTTGTCTACATCGGATTGTGAGTCATGTCATTTAGGAAAACATCTTTATCACTCTTTTCTTGGTAGTCTTTGTTGAAAATCTCACATCGACTAGAGATAAGGCTAATTCACAGTATATAAGTGAAGGCAATCCTCATCTTACAAATCAGTTTTATGAGAATGAGTTAGACTTAAACTCACTTCCTAATATGGTATCATAGCCTATCCTAGTGAGGTTTTTTGGTCTATTGTGTCACCCGCTATTGGACCGGTATGAAACCATCCACAAATATCTAGTTTGACGTATTGAGATGTTTATGCCTCAAAGTGAGAGGAGTGTGTTGGAGATCCCACATTAACTAAAGATAAGACTAATTCACAATATATAATTAGGGGCAATTATCACCTTACAAGCCGGTTTTGTGAGAATGAGTTAGACTTAAACTCATTTCTTAATAGTCTTAATAAACGAGCTTTGCCTCTATTGCATAATATTAGCAGAAGATAATTATTCCATAATTAGTGTAGATTATTCCACAATTAGTGCAGATTATTCCATAATTATTGCACATTCCGTTTTCAATTTATTAAGACAAATTTGGTATCATTTGGAATTTTTATTTGTATAGCTTTAATTACCTATTATTTATTTCCTTAATTAGGTGTTAAATAGTCTATAAGTTCATGTTGTAATCACATTTGCAAATACATTTAAAAATAAATTACACATTTTGCTTTCAACTTGGTATCAGAGCTCCCGATCCAAGGGACTCTGCTTCTGATCCAAGGGACTCTGCTTCTGCATTTTTTCCATGCATCATTCATTGCTACAACCTTTTTTTTTTCTTTCTGCTTTGGCATTTCTTTTTTCTGGGCAGCCTTCATTGCTGCAACCTTTTTTTTTTTTTCTGTCGATCGCACCGCCATTGACCGCCTTCTGCCACCCCCGGAATAATTATCCAGCGAGTGTTGTGAACTGGATTTTGCCGATCTACAAAGCTCAGTCGGTCTTGAGCTCTCATGGACTTCCTTAGCAAGACATCTAGCTCTTGTTCCTTATCCATGAGCGGTAAGTGTTCTAGCTTCTTATCCTTTAATGCTTTTAATACTAAGAATATATAGATTACAGAATCTAGTACTATTGACCATATGACACCTCATTCCTCTTATTTTTCATCCTACACTGCTTTATCTAGTAACCAACATATTATTGTTGCTAATGGTTTTGAATACCCTCGTTACTGATTGTGGTAACATCCACCTTCCACCTTCCTTTCCTTTAAAAAATGTGTTGCATGTTCCCAAACTATCTAATAATCTTTTGTTTGTTCTTAAGGTTACCCAAGATTTAAATTGTGCAGCGAGATATTTTCATTCCCGTTGCGTTTTCTAGGATCTTGCCACGGGGAAAGACGATTGAAATTGCTAAAGAGTAGGTTATACTACTTACAACAAGAAAATAAAGAGTGTGTCAGACTGCAAGCACTCACTTCTAATTTCAGCCAGACCCTAAATCTTGGTCATCCTCTCAGATATGGCTTCAACACAGTCATCCTCCATTTAGTACCCTAAAGTCTTTATTTTTTGTTTTATTTAGAAATGTGTTTGTTGAATCTTTTTATTGTGATGTTTGTTAGATTGCTAAACACCATCTATAAATAAACAATACTATGTGTGTATCTTACAAAAGGGATTTATCCTATTTTTCCTTTTCCTTTATTTTAGTACTCTTCAAACAATAGTACTTGGGATGTTGTGCCCTTAACTCTTGCAAAGCCAGTTGTTGGTTGTGGATGGATCTTCATTGTCACACTTGGCCTTGATGGCACAGTTGATATACTCAAAGCTTGTTTGGTAACTAAAGGTTATCGTCAAATATAATCATTCGCATTTGAAAGTATATTAAATGACCCTAGGAAAAGGCTTGTGATATGGACACAATGATCATACAAAAGTTGTAGGATACTCAGATGCAAATTGGACAAGCTCACCTACTATATTAGATCCACTTTTAGATGTCACGTTTGCATTGGTAACTTGATCTCCTAGAGAAGCAAAAAGTAGAATGTAGTCACAAGATGAAGTGCAAAAGCAAAGAACAGAGTGATGGCTTCTACCTCTTGTGAGCTTATTTGGCTCGAACAGTTGCTTAAAGACCTTAAATTTGAGGAAGTTACACTAGTGACTCCCATTTGTTATAGTTAAAAGGAATAGAAAGAGTTGAAAGGAATAGAAAGAAATAGAAGGAATGTATTTCTGATGTGTCTTACAAATGTGATTACAGTCTCTATTTATAGACTGTTTTACAATCTACTTAAGGAAGGAAATAATAGGTAA
>Ga0123342_1003809_pt1 | contig 23730 bp, 10 predicted proteins | sample Turbeawhitnodule_FD_89960 | JGI IMG/M metagenome (GOLD analysis project Ga0123342, IMG submission 89960) | Root nodule microbial communities of legume samples collected from Mexico - Turtle bean Mexico white nodule | ecosystem: Host-associated > Plants > Roots > Nodule | place: Mexico: Nepantla... | reverse complement strand
CCGAGCGTTTCAACGTCTTAAATGCGCTACGTTTCGTAATTAAGCGCTTTAATGAGTGCGTTACGTTTGAGATTAAAAGCGCTTTAAGGCGCTTTAAATGTTGGGGCAGTTTAAATAGCGCTGAGAATGTCGGAAAAAGGGTTGGAACCTTTGGCAAACTGACGAGAAACTCTTTGGTTGCTTGCCCGTGCTTTAAGGTTACGTACAAGTGACTGGAGAATATTTTTGCCTAAAGGAGACAACACACACACAGATACACAGTTCTTTTCCCACCTTCAGAGTGCCACACGCGGTGCTCAGATACGTGGGTGGACAGTTTTTTGGTGTTTCTTGCTGGCTGACTTGAGCGTCGGAGTGCAATCGGCCGCTAGGGCGCCTCTTTGTCCTCTTTTTTGCAGGAATTCACAGGCAATCAGTGGGAAGGAGTCCTTAACTGACGGTTGAGGTCGCGCACGAAGACGTCCCGGTCAAAACCGTGACGGAGCACCGACCTCCAAAGCGGACAATACCTCGAATGTAGTGATTGACCCTAGCGATGTTGTCCAACGACTTGAGGTCGGAACAGGTGTATTATTTCATGTGCAGGAAACTTGATAATGGTTAGATGCACCCTTATTAGACAAGTCCAAACAGACTTTGATGCAACTTAAAGAAAAACAAAATCCTTTTTTACATACCAATCATAAACTTTGTTCTTTCATTATTGATGGAGAGAAATAAGGCTATTAGAAAAAGTTTAATTTAACTACTATTACTCTTATTAAACCGTAAGAATAAAAATTTACGTTATTATATACGATTTTTAATTACTAGTAATTCTTTTTCTTTTATATTAAAAAAAATAAGCATTTAAAATATATTTTTCAACCAATTTGTGTGTGATGGTTATTAAGTCTTAGAATTTGCAATTTATAATAATATTTGTTTAAGTGAAACCAGCTATAAACTTATCTGATAAGTTTGTTTCTCGACCCAAATAAGTTTGGTGGTACATGTTTTTAAATTCAAGAGAAAGATAAACATAATCAAAGATAAAATAATTATATATAACGTTATTAAGGCATTCTCAGTTATCTAACGTTGAAAATAATATAAGTGATCTTCACAAATCTCGTGGCATGTGAAGTCAATGGTGGAAAATTAGCCAAGTTTTCCCATCTCACACGCAATCAAAGCCCCCAAAAACACAGGAAAAAAAATGAAAGTAGATAGGAAAAGGAAAATTACAAGACTAGCTTGAATGTATGTGACGTTAATTTTACTAATAATTCATGAATCTCTCTCAACTAAAGTAGTCTTCAATAATGAAAAAATGTTAACTATATATTATTGAAAAGATATTAGTTTAAAACTACGATTTGGTTAATATAATTTTAAAATTATTTTGTTTTATAAAAATATTATTTCTATTTTTATTTATAATTTGGTAGAATTTTTTTTATCTAAATAAATGTTAAGAATTGTAATGAACCCTTTATCTACCAAATTTAATGAAAGCGATCATACATGTGTAAATTATTACCGATTTAATTTTTATCAAATTCTTAATTTAATATAACACATTCTTAATCTGATTTCTATTCAAAATAATGATTTCTTTATTATTTTGATATGTGATCATATTAATTAAGATAATGAGGATTAACTTAGTAAGTTTCTACCTATCAAAGTAATGGCAAGAAATATCAAATTAGTAATATTTTTCACGTATAAACTAAATTAAAAATTCATGTAGGACCATATTATATGTTAATTGAAGATAAAAAAAAATATAGGGTAATATATGAAATGTAAGAAAAAGAAAGGGTTAGTGGAAAAAATATGTAAGTATATAAGAATTTAAAAAAGAAAGCATTATTGATAAGTTTTGAATCCAAATGACATTGTACACACCCACTATAGCTGCTTTGCTGGCCCATGTGGGTGTTTTTGAGTTAAATATCTGAATCTAGTTCATGGCGGCAGAAATCTGACCCACTACCCCAATCATCACCTTTTATGATACCCCATGCTCAGCAAAAGTCTCTCAGATAGGGTATGTTATGTGAAGCCACAGAAGCCCCATGCTTTTGGATAGGTCATGAATCACGATAATAGAATTCAATTTTCTGGCGCAGGTGTTTGTGCCATGCTTTTAATATCAACAATTCTATGACAATTTCTCCTTTTTATCAGTAACATGTTACAACCCCATAAGAAAAATAAATTTTGAATGACTATACCCAAGAATTTGTTTCCTCAATAAGTAATTAATCACATTTTCAACTTCAAAAAATGATAAAAAAAGTAAAGGACTATAAGTAAAAGTAAATTGAACAAACACTTAATATTTCTCCATTCAGAAAATTCCTTATCTTGTCTCCTTCAACGGTGTCCACTGAAGCAGTTTAATTATTTGTCCCAGTCTCGCACGCTTCATCTTCCACACCATCTTCATCTTCTTCAACATCATCATCAACATCATCATCATCATCATCATCATTACCACCATCACCATTTTCTTCTTCTTTTTCTTGATATTCTTCACTACCGTTCTTCTCTGTACCCTCTTCCAACGATTGAGGTGGAGGCCTCCATTGTTGCTCCGGTTGCACCATCAATGGCTCCATCATCATCATCTCATTTGGCTTCATGTTCTGGAACACGCCAAAGGGGTTCTGGGATAAGCTCTTTTCCTTGTATATAGCATCAAGCTCGTGAAAATAAGGACATGTTTTGCTATTTTCACGCCTTTCTTTGTTATTCTCCCTCACTTTTTTGAAGTACTTGTTGATGTTCTCCCACTTTTCCTTGCATCTCTTTGCACTCCGGTTGTACCCAAGCCTCTGCATTGCAATTGATATATCTTCCCACAATGGAGCTTTTGGTCCATTTTCTTGATACTTGGTGTCAAGACTTGTCCTCAACCTTATCAAAGCATGAACTTCAGGCTTTGGCCATCTAGAAGAACTCGCGGGAGAAGTAGTGACAGTAGTAGTGCTGATACCGGTAGCACTGTGACCGTTATTCATTTTCTTGATCTCAAAATGATTATTGTTTGACATTAGTGTTGGAGCCTCTGATTGTAGCATTGTTTGCTTCTGTTGTTCTGGTGGCTGTACTTGGACATGTTGTGTGGTGTTTTGCTGGCCATACATCTTTTGCAATAACGCAATGACTGCAGCATCTTTGGCTGCTGCTGTTGATCTTTCCTGAACAAGAATCTCATGTTCCCTATTAATCCTTGCCATTTCTTGCATCCTCCAATTGTCTTGTTGTGTCACTCTTTCCCTCTCCCTTTTGTCCATGGCTTCCAAGAACTTCTTTTGCATTTCCTCCTGCTTCAAAAGGACCTTCCTAGTGAGCCTCCTGAAGTAGTCCTTCCACTTTCTCTTCCTCCTGTACCTCTCTTCCAAGTCTTCATCAGATGCTGTGGAAGAAGAGGTGGAGGTGGTGGTGGTGGTTGAGAAAGGGGTGTTCATGTTTGGCAAAGAATATGTGACATTGTCGTTGTTGGTAGTGGTGGTTTGTGGTGGTGGTGATGTATCTCTTGTGGATATTGTGGGGGTGTTGGTTTGTGGTGAAGGAGAAATGACTGTAGGGTTTGTGGAAGGAAAAGGTGTGACATAAGAGATAACATTGTTGTTACCAACATCACTTTGTCTAGCTGGCAACGTCAATGTGTTTGTTGTTGCTAAAGTAGGTTGTGGTTTTGGCGGGTAAGAGATCGTGAACTGATTCTCAAGGGCTTGTAATTGATCAAAGAATTTATAGGTTTTTCCATGTGATTTCCCACTTTTGCTCTCTTTGGTTCTCTTGTTGTACTTGTACACGTTCTCAAACTTTTCCTTGCACTTCTTTGCACTTCGATCATATCCAAGCCCTGCAAGTTTCCTGCGTCCGTTCATTTATGCATAAAATTAGAGAGAGATGTAGAAAGAGAAAGAAACAGCAAATTTCCACATTATCCAATACAAAAAATAGTTGAGAAAAAAAAAATATATAAATAAAAAAATGAACTAATGCTTTCAAATAAACAAGGGTAGAATCTCAGACAACGAAATGTACTTGCCTCGATGTACTACATTAACAACATAAGAGATGGTTCATTACCAAAAAGAATCTAAAAAATAAGACAAAAAAAAAAACTAAACAAGAAGAACCCAATTGAAAGCTAGAGCAAATGAATCAATAGAAAACTCAGAAAATGATTCTTTTAAACATGGATCCATTTCACACATGCCTTATCTTTAAACAAACTGAAACTCAGATATGAAAAATTGAGTTAATTTATGCAAACCAAGTTCATATTGAATATTTATTATCTTATTAATACTGAATAAAATAAAAACTCTCAACGGTTAGAACATACAAATCTTTGGAATAAAGGGAATATTTAATTGATTGAACTGGCAACTGAAAACCAATTCATAGATCTGCATGCATGATCTGAGGGAGGTATTGAACTTTTTAGTCTCTTGAAAATCAATGAAAGAAAGAATGAAGTGACTCGAAAAAGCAAAAAATGAAAGAGATGAATAGAGAGACAAGATGTATTGAAATTGAGTTATATAAAATATATTTATTATATATATGTATATGTATAGTTTTATGTACCTTGAAACTTCTTCCCATAGTGGACCTTTAAGAGTTGAATCACGAAACACTGCATCCATATCCGACCTTATCTTCAAGAGAGCCAAAGTTTCTTGGCGGGGCCACCGGTTCCCTCCAAAGCTCATCTTATTACCTTCATTTCCTTCACCAGAAATTGCATCCACATCCATCCCAATCATCTCATCACCACCGTCAACCTCGCCGCCATGTGCCGCTCCTTCCGCCGCCACCGCCATCTCGGGCTCGTTATGGGAGGAGATCTCCAGCACACTTGAGTCTCCTAGCTGCATATAGCTATAGAGATATTGTGTCGCTATGCAATTACAGCTAGAGCAAAAAAATGAATTATAGAAGACAAGGTGAATACTATATAAGGGTTTTTATGAGTATGGGATGCTTGAGGTTATTCTACATTTATTTATTTTTTATTTGTGGAGTTTAATTTATTTCTATTTCATCATATAGAAAAAATTATACTTTAATTAAGGCGAAGCAACTTTCATTCCATGTGATGTACATGGGGTGCTGTTTATTTTTCAATTTTATTATGAGTTTAATTAATATACACCTATGAAATGCTTTAAAACAGATATTTGATGAATAGTGTCAATTCACTTTAGCCTCTTTTTATTAAAGTAATTATTGTATTACATGTAAAAAAATTACATTTTCGGACAATATAATAAATAAACTAAACTCCTTCATTATTAGGGCATGGAATCTTCACTTTTTTTTATTGGGTTGAAAATAAAAACGACAGAAAAGTCGCTTTGGTTCTCGTATCTGTGTATCACACGTAAGTGCCAGGAAAAGAAAAATGAAAGTAATAAAGTATAAGATATTATATATATCACTATGGAAAAATATTAGAAATTTTTAATTTTTTGTTTTGCTTTTGCAATAAAATTTTGGAAAAAGAAAAAAAAGATTAACAGTTGTAGTGGGAAATAGACCACAGAAGCGACGATGGAGATAATAAGTTGTGGCCCATTGTTGTAGGTCCAGCTTTTGCGTTTGGGGATTTTGGATTTCAGTGGCCGTTTTCACAAATGGCGTTATGGAATTACTAATTTACCCCAAGGGTTCATATCAATTATCATTGGCTTCTAATAAATTCGTGGAACTCATTCTGTCTAGAGAACTCATATCACTAGACTTTTCACATTGTGTACCATGAAAAAAAACCATTTTTTTTAATTTTGTTTTAATCCTCCAAAATTTTATTTAACATTAGTTTTTCACAATTGTAAAAATTATTTATTAATAATAAAAACTATTTTATATAACAATAATATTTAAAATAATACAAAAAAATATGAAATAAAAATCAATTTTAGAGATAAAAAATAATTAGTTGATATAATGACTAAATTAGAGACCCTTTTAGAGACTTAAAAAAAAATTACTTTCTAAATTAGTTTTTATTTTTGTTAAATAGTTTCTAAATTGGGATGTAATTAGCTACCAAAGTTTTATCTACCAATTATTTAGATTCTAAATTTGGTAACAAAAATCTTGGTAGCTAATTAATTACTAATTTAGAAACCATTTAACAATAATAGAAACTAATTTAGAAACCAACAAAATTTTAATTTCTAAAATGGTCTCTAATTTAGTCACTATAACCACTAATTATTTTTTATTTATAAAATTAGTTTCTATTTATGATTTTCTTGTAGGGATATTTAATTTAGTTAATGTAATAATTATTTTTTTTTTATAATTTTCTTGTAATGTGAAATTTATATTAAGTGATATATATATATATAAATATATATTGTGATTTGTGATTTTTAATTTACCTTGAATATAGAAAGATTATGATAATAAATTGGAGGAAATTTGGGTGATGATGCGAGCAGGTGGGCGTGTAGATGAGCATGGTATGAGAAAGTAAAGTTTGAATCATGGTTATGAAAAATAATAGTTTTAACCTAATTTGTTGATAATGATGAATTAATGGTTTTTTTGTTAGATATAGGTCACTGTGCATAGGCAAAGTCTATTTATGAAATGGAAGTAACCGGTGACAAATTCAGTTATATTCGACCTAACATAATAAATAGAATGAATATTTTGATGGCTAACAACCTTCTAAGGCTTTATTATCAGCAATTATTTGAATTTTTATTAGGGACCATTTGCAATAGTGTGGGTAATGAAGTGACTTGCCGATGAATAACATGCTAGTACAAGTTACACGGAGTTATTGAATCAGTTTTTCTGTTTTATTTCTCAATGTAAATATCAAATAATTTCCAATTACATGTGGAAGAGGAGAAACTCATAAAGTTGCCTTTCGTTTTTCTTATTTTGTACTCTGAATTCAAGAATTCCATTAATTTTCACTGACCCCACAACGTGCTTCAACATGATGGACTTTATCAACCAATAATATTATTGTATATGCCCTTTACTACAGAAAAAGAACAATTTTCCCTCAGTTTAATTTATAGATTTTTTTTTTTTTGCTACCTTTTATAGGATTCACATGACTCTTTACACTTATATTAACTTTTACTTGATTTTCTCTTTCTTTTTGTCCTTTACTTTAGTTATGTGTAACTATTAAAATGAAAATTTAAGACATTTTGTAGTTATCTATTGAGACAAAAAGAGAGTTAGTAATTAGGTAAATATTTTTAGAGGAACAAGTATTAAATTCATATTGTTATCAACCAATAATAAATTTATATTTACTTTTTTTGTCTTTTCGTTTCTTTTAAAGAATTTTTCTTTTGCAACATAATTTGTTATTCTCTCTATCAATTGTTGGACTTGTTTGATATCTATCTAGTATATATTGACTAAATTAGATACTATTTTAGACACTAAACCAATTATTGACATCTAAATTAGTTTCTATTATTGATAAATAGTTTCTAAATTGGTTTCTAATTAGTTAGGAAGGTTTTAACTACCAACTATTTAGATTCTAAAATTGGTAGTTATTAAATACATTTTTTCTTTTTTGTACGATTTTGTTTATTATTGTTGGGTTATGGGCCTAGGGCTGACCCTTGGTCATTTAGGTAGGAGGCCGATGTAAATAAATAATGTAAAGAAAATAACATATGATGAGGATTTGGATTAATTAGCATTAACCAGGCAGTAAAGAGAGAATCATAACAGCAGACACGGGTTAAGACTGACTCCACATATACTAGGTAAAACCTCACAGATAAACAAATCACAAATTAGGTTAAGAGCACACTTGTTCTTGACTACCTTGAATGTTCTAGGTTTAGGTCGCCTATTGGTCTGTCTAGAACATTTTGGCACCCACCATGGGGCTAGGTAAAACTTTTCCTACCTCCACAATATATATTTAAAATTTTTCTTATTCTATACAAAAATTAAGTTTAGTATTTCATTGAAATTTATGTTGATTGAAAATAAGAATTTTTATTCAATATACTATATATATATATGTGGAGTACAAGTTTGAAATTTGTAGGAACATGTCCAATTTAGGAAGGAGATGTCGATTTAAATTATATTTTTTGCAAGTGAGGAAATGGCGATCTATAAGATAAAGAAAATGCCAACATCGACTAGTCCAGTGTAGGAAGGAGATGCCAATTTAAATTATATTTTTTGCAGGTGAAGGAAATGGTGATCTATCAATACGAAGAAAATGCCGACAACGATTGGTCCAGTTTAGGAAGGAGATGCCAATCCCACTCTAGTTTGACGACACGTGGGTCTGGGAAGGCGAAACAGTCAGATGATGGGACGCATAGCAAAACGCATTTAATGAGGGGTTATGGAAAAGGCGGGAGCTCGGAAGCCGATAGTGAAAAAGGATCTACAATAACCATTTTTGCCCGTGCAGAAGGTTGGGGGGCATGTTAGGTTATGGGCTTGGGCTGACCCTTGGCGATTAAGGAAGGACGTTGATTTAATTATCGCAGGTGTAGCCCAACCTGGTGATCGAGTAGAACTTTAAGCCAATAGTAGCCTTATTTGCCTGCGTATAAGGCTTGGGGGCATGTTGGGTTATGGGCCTGGGGCCGACCCTTGGTCATTTAGGTAGGAGGCCGATGTAAATGAGTAATGTAAAGGAAATAGCATAGGACGGGGATTTGGATTAATTAGCATTAACCAAGCAGTAAAGAGAGAATCATAACGGCAGACACGGGATTAAGACTGACACCATATATACTAGGTAAAACCTCACAAATAGACATATCACAAATTAAGTTAAGAGCACACTTGTTCTTGACTACCTTGAATGTTATGAGTTTAGGTCGCCTATTGGTCTGTCTAGAACAATTATATTTCAGGAAATACAAACTTAAATTTCATCAAATTAAATTGTTTCTAAGCACACACTTCATCATTTATATTTCTTTAATTTTATTTGTTATTTATTCTTTTGTTGCATGAGAATGTTTTTTTTTTTAATTTCAAGTGTTTAATCTTATTTTCACTTATGTACAAGACAGAGTGTTCGGGGCTCAGTGCTTGAGGGTCGAATCTCGGTGCATGGTATAGGCAAGTCAGCTCGACTATTGGGCCAGTAAAATGGGCCACGTTTGGTCAGTATGGCATAGTTAAACTAATCTTTTATATGTGAGCATAAGGCTACTAATGAAGGGTATTTGTGAACATATGGGTACGTTTAGTACATGTGGTGTCTAGCACAAGTAAAACATTCTCAATAAAGCCTAAATCCAAGAGCGTTAGGGTTTAGGAGAATAGGTCGCATGCATGGTACGTAGAGGCTTGTACGTCTACAAGGGACAAATTGGACCCCTAATGTTGGTACATGAGTTGGTACCCTGGTGGTTATTCTGTTAAGATTTATGCACTCCAAGGAGATAAGATCGTGTGCAGTTGTCGTGCTAAGATTGTGCACATTGTAACAAAGTCTCCTCTCATTAAACATGTTTTCACTCAAGATAAGGTTCTCGTGAGAGAAGGTTGTTACAAGAGGTAACCTAAAAGTAGTCTATAAAAGGGACTTGAGATCCCAGGTGAAGGTACACTGTTTCTAAGACTGAAACTACTTACTTACTTATTGTTTCTATAAGCCCTATACTGACTTGATCGTCGAAGTGCAATCAACAGGTAAGACCCCCTCTGTTTCAAACATAGCCACAGTCCAACATCCAAGGGAAGCACATAATCCACCAGAAATAGGCACAGCCACCGCTTGTCTTTGAAGTCAATCGGAGACTAGGTCAACCGAATAGAACATTTGGCGCTCACCGTGGGGCTCGATAAAACCTGATCCCATCCACAGTTGTGTTTAAGTTTTCTGGCGTAATGAGGAACACGAGGAAAAATTCATTGGGATCTGAAGGGAGCGAGGACCCCACTTTGCAGCAAATCATGGAGACCATGAGAGCCCTCCAAGAAGTAAACGAAGAAGCCAAGGCTGACCAGTTGAGGCCATTCCTCAAGCATGGAATGTGGCAAACCTCAAGTTGTATTTCAGCTAAGATATTCTTGCTTAATGCTTTCTTTTTGAATAATGTGATGGTTAAGTTTTGTTGATCTACTTGAATTAACACACAGTAAGTCGACCTAGCAGTGTCAGTACGATCACTCGAGTATGGGCACCCCGTGAGTAAATGATTACCTAGTGGCAGGTAAGACGGGGGCATGTGTACCAAGCAGAAGAGCTCGACATCTCGACCCAAGTGTTTGGGGAAGGTCATCTCGGTGTTTGGGCACAAGAGGTGAGTCGTGAGCTCGGCTTAGATGTTGGTAAACCTAGAAAAGGTAACAAAGATAAAGAGATATTTTATCTGATGTGATATTATATATGTTGTGATATTATATTTTATTTGTTGTGATATTTTTCTAAAGATAAAATATAAAGGAATATTTTATTTGTTGTGATATTATTCATAAGATAAAAGATAAAGAAATATTTTATCTGTTGTGATATTATATTTTATTTGTTGTGATATTTTTCTGAAGATAAAATATAAAGGAATATTTTATTTGTTGTGATATTATTCTTAAGATAAAAGATAAAGAGATATTTTATCTGTTGTGATATTATGAAGATAAATGATAAATGAATATTTTATCTGTTGTGATATTATTCTTAAGATAAAAGATAAAGAGATATTTTATCTGTGGTGATATTATTTTGGAGATAAAAAAGATATTTTATCTGTTGTGATATTATTCTGAAGTTAAAAAAGAGATATTTTATCTGTTGTGATATTATTCTGAAGATGAAAGATATCATTGTTATTGTTTAAATATGTTATCATGTTATTATGAAAATAAAAAATATATGTAAATTTGTTATCATATTATTATAAAGATAACATAAATGATTATTATCTTTTAAGTCTGTTGTGATATTAGTCTGAAGATGAAAGATATAATTATTATTGCTTAAATATGTTATCATTATGAAAATAAAGGATATATGTAAATATGTTATCATGTCATTCTGAAGATGATGCGAATGATTAATTATCATTTAAATCTGTTGTGATATTGTTATCATGATCATGATCTCTCGCAGGAGAGAAGTTATTCTTGTTACTGGATACAGAGCGTAGTAGTGTAAGAGTACATGTCTAGGAATGTTCTGGCGAGGAAAGACTTGGTATTTAAGCGCGTCCATTGGTGACCCACCTCTCTTTCCTGGGAACTTACCTGGTGTACTAGTTCACGATCTACAATATGCAACAAGGAAAGTTCTGGCGAGGAAAGACTTGGTAATTAAGCGCGTCCATTGGTGACCCACCTCTCTTTCCTGGGAACTTACCTGGTGTACTACTTCACGATCTACGGTATGCAACAAAGATCAACTTTGAAAATTTTTCCAGAACTCGTGTGTCGAGAATGACAAATGGTTGTGTCCTACCGTAGCTCTATGGTAAAAGGTAGTACAACACCAAACTTTTATACCATACAGGTTCATAGAAGTGTTGGGCGACGAAGCCTATCGGCTGGAAATTCAAGACGATGGAGCCATTCATCGGGCGGGGAACGCGACAAGCCTTAAGTTCTATTTCAGGTCGCCCAATGAAAAATTATTCATAAAGCATATCAGGGAGACTCTGAGCACAGGTACCCCTAATCGTAGCTCGCCATTGTAATGGCTCAACTCCTTTTAGGGAATGCAAAGGTTAATAGCGATTCAGGCGCAAATACCTCTTGCTCATGGAGACTCTGAGCACAGGTACCCCTAATCGTAGCTCGTCATTGTAATGGCTCAACTCCTTTTAGGGAGTGCAAAAGTTAATAGTGATTCAGGCGCGAATACCTCTTGCTCAGGGAGACTCTGAGCACAGGTACCCCTAATCGTAGCTCGCCATTGTAATGGCTCAACTCCTTTTAGGCAGTGAAAAAGTTAATAGCGATTCAGGCGCGAATACCTCTTGCTCAGGGAGACACTGAGCACAGGTACCTCTAATCGTAGCTCGCCATTGTAATGGCTCAACTCTTTTTAAGGAGTGCAAAGGTTAAAAGCGATTCAGGCGCAAATACCTTTTGCTCAGCGAGACTCTGAGCACAGGTACCCCTAATCGTAGCTCACCATTGTAATGGCTCACCTCCTTTTAGGGAGTGCAAAGGTTAATAGCGATTCAGGCGCGAATACCTCTTGCTCAGAGAGACTCTAAACACAGGTACCCTTAATTGTAGCTCGCCATTGTAATGGCTCACCTCCTTTTAAGGAGTGCAAAGGTTGATAGCGATTCAGGCGTGAGGACCTCGTGCTCAGTAAGACTCTGAGCTCAAGTACCCCTAATCGTAGCTCGCCATTGTAATGGTTCGAGCCAAGTCCCCTTTGGTAAGACTCCAAGGTGGGGAATGTAGAGGTTGATAGTGATTCAGGCGTGAGAACCTCTTGCTCAGTAAGACTCTGAGCTCAGGTACCCCTAATCGCAGCTCGCCATTATTTTGGTTCGATCCATGTTCCCCTTGGTAAGATTCCAAGACGTAAAGATTGATAGCGATTCAGGCACGAGTACCTCTTGGTCACTAAGACTCTGAGCTCGGGTACCCCTGAATCGTAGATCGCCAACGTTTGGTTCAAGCTGTGTAAAGAAACCTCCTTTTAGGGAGCGTTAAGATTCGTAGCAATTCAGGCGAGAGGACCTTTCGTTCAGTAAGACTTTTAGCTCGGGTACCCCTGAATTGTAGCTCGCCAACGTTTGGCTCGAGCTGTGAAAGGAGACCTCCTTTTAGGGAGCGTTAAGATCCGTACCGATTCAGGCGAGAGGACCTTTCGCTCAGTAAGACTCTGAGCTCGGGTATCCCTGAATCGTAGCTCGCCAATGTTTGGCTCGAGCTAGGAAAGGAAACCTCCTCTTGGCAAGATTCCAATAGTGGGAGCGTAAAAACTCGTAGCGATTCAGGCGAGGGGACTTCTCGCCCAGTAAGACTCTGAGCTCGGGTACCCTGAATCGTAGCTCGCCATCGTTTGGTTTGAGCTAAGAAAGACGACCTTTGTCTCAATAAGATTATGAGTTCAGGTGTTCTGTTTGCCATAACTCCAAGTGAGTTGAAAGTTATCTATCCGAGGTCAAGGTATGCCAACCTACCTCGAGGTTGTAAAGTAGACTTTGGAGTGTAAGCAACACTCAAGTCAGATACTCCAACTAAAGTTAAAATTATCTATCTGAGGTCAGGGTACGCCAATCTACCTCGAGGTTGAAGAGTAGACTTTGGAGTGGAAGCAACACTCAAGTCAGATACTCCAACTAAATTACTTATCAGAGGGCAAGTAAGCCAACCTACCTCGATGTTGAAAAGGAGACTTGGCGTTGTAAGCTAAGACCCAAGTTAGAAGCACCAAGCAAAAGGCATTAATGTGATAGATATGACGTGTGAATTGACACTCAAGTCAGATGGCTTATCCCTAGAAAGACGACCTTTCCTTGGTAAGATTCCAAGCATAAGAGCGTCAAGGTATATGGTGATTCAGATGGAACGACCCAGGCTCAGTAAGACTCTGAACTCGTGTGTCCAGAATTGTAGCTAGCCATAACTAAGATTGTTTTGCTTAAGCTAGCGAAGATAACCTATCTCAGTAAGATTCTGAGTCCAAAAGGTACTAAACCACAATTAACGGTAACTAAGAAGCGCGCAACTAAAGGTATAGAGAGCAACCCACCTTGGCGTTGGTGAAACCATCCAAGCTCGGGCACTTTATAGAAAATAAGCAAGATAACCCTGTTGGGGTAGAGTTGCACCACGATAATGTTAATAGTAGACTTAGAGTGTAACACTCAAGTCAGATACTCTAAGTCGCCAAATGCCATTTAAGGGCAGACTTGGTGTAGAGATCGGCCCCAGGTCAGATGCCCAGGTTGCCCCTGATCTTGGGGAAGGATGTGTGAGGAAAGCGGTTAAACTTTCCAAGTGCACAAAGTCCTGAGCGACCAAATTAATTCCCTGCTCACGTAGCTATTTAGTGCTCGAGCAAGTGAAACGTTCTTTGAAGCCAGAAGGTACAGATCATCCATAATATAGTTCCACCGAGAGCACTATGATTTACCATGCTTAATCAGCGTATTACGTTTATAAGGTTGTTAGTTATATTACCATCAGTTAATTAAGGCATACAATGGCCTAAGCTAGTTGAGGTTTACAGGGTTATCACCTACCCCCTTAGAAACTGTTGTGTTAGCCACCAGAGCGCTCGATAGTCTCTTCGTTGAAGCAAGTTCAACTCGAGATTGGGGGGCTTGTGTACTGGACAGAGTGCTCGGGGCTTAGTGCTCGAGGGTCGGATCTCCGTGCATGGTATAGGTAGGTCAGCTCGGCTGTTGGGCCACTAAAATGGCCATATTTATATTCCTTTAATTTTATTTGTTATTTATTCTTTTGTTGCATGAGAATGTTTTTTCTTTTAATTTCATATATGTGATGAAGCTTTAGACACATAAGCCTTTCAAATAAGATTTTTTACAAGTAATGTAATATTAAGGATTAATCTATATCATATTCATAAGAAACATTGGTGTTTAATCTTATTTTCACTTTTGTACTGGACAAAGTGTTCGGGGCTCAGTGCTCGAGGGTCGGATCTTGGTGCATGGTATAGGCAAGTCAACTCGGCTATTGGGCCAGTAAAATGGGCCACATTTGGTCAGTATGGCACAATTGAAGTAATCTTTTATATGTGAGCATAAGGCTACTAATGAAGGGTATTTGTGAACATATGGGTACGTTTAGTACATGTGGTGTCTAGCACAAGTAAAATATTCTCTATAAAGCCTAAACCCAAGAGTGTTAGGGTTTAGGAGAATAGGTTGCATGCATGGTACGTAGAGGCTTGTACGCCTACAAGGGACAAATTGGACCCCTGATCTTGGTACATGAGTTGGTACCCTGATGGTTATTCTGTTAAGATTTATGCACTCTAAGGAAATAAGATTATGTGCAGTTGTTGTGCTAAGATTGTGTACATTGTAACAGACTCTCCTCTTATTGAACATGCTTTCACTCGAGATAAGGTTCTCCTGAGAGAAGGTTGTTACAAGAGGTAACCTAAAAGTAGTCTATAAAAGGGACTTGAGATCCCAGGTAAAGGTACACTGTTTCTAAGACTAAAACTACTTACTTACTTATTGTTTCTATAAGCCTTGTACTGACTTGATCGTCAGAGTGCAATCAACAGGTAGGGTCCCCTCTATTTCAAACAGAGGCACATTCCAACATCCAAGGGAAGCACAGAATCCACCAGAAATAGGCGGATCCACCGCTTGTCTTTAAAGTCAATCGCGTGACCAAGTCAATCGACAAGAACAACTTCAACTTCAGAAATAGGTCTAGGATTTGTTATGATTTTGATTATTATAAGAAGTAGAATTAAAATCAAATGAAAAAAATGTTAACTCTATTCCTTTATGCTTAGTTCATTGTATGTTACTAAATTCTCTTACTATTTGTAAATACAAAATAGTGTCTATGTAAATTTCTAAATATTCATATTCCAAAGAATTAACAAGAACGAATTCACAATATTCAATTCATGTTAGAATATGAATTTAATTCAAGAAAAAAAATGCATAATTCAATTCAATATGTAATTCAAGAAGGTTTTTCGGACAAAATCAATTACAACTTTGATAACATTGAAATTTGAACATTTAGAACCATACACTACAAGAAAAAAAAGGTTTCAACAAAAGTTAGTATAACCCTAGAAATTGATTTAATTAACGGAGGTTTTCTTAACCTTCGTTAAGTTCTAAAGGTTATTCTAAAATCTCAGCAAAATAACGGAGGCTTTTATAACCTTCGTTAAATTTCAAAGGTTTATTTTAAAACCTCAGCAAAATAACAGAAGTTTTTTTTAACTTTTGTTAAATTTCAAAGGTTTATTTTAAAACCTCAAAAAAAATAACGGAGGTTTTTTTAACCTTCATTAAATTCCAAAGGTTTATTTTAAACTCTCAGCAAAATAACAAAGGTTTTTTTAACCACGTTAAATTTTAAAGGATTATTTAAAAACCTCAGCAAAATACCAGAGATTTTTTTTAATCTTCGTTAAATTCGAACGGTTTATTGTAGAACCTCAATACAACACTCAAGATTTTTCAAACTTCAATAAATATATATATAATTAAATATATTTATAAATAAATAATTAAAAACTACATAGTTTTAATATAATTTATATATTTTATAACTAAATTCTATAAAATTTTGAAAGTGTAACTTTACATTACAAATAAGTTTTGTAAAGTTTCAAAAATTTATTTTAAAAACTCAACAAAATAACTTTGGATAATAAGTATTTCAACAACTAGTCTTGGATAATAAATATTTCAACAGTATTTGCATATTTTTTATGATTGATGGTTGTTGGTTTATATAATTCCTTTTTTGTTACAACCTCATACTTCAAAAAACCTGATTTATTTTGTTTTAGCTTTTGATGTACATATATTTTATGTGAAATTTTAATTTTAGTTACAATTGTCAATATTTAATTCTCATAATTTTGAAATATTTTAAATTAAGGCCTTTATTTTAAAATGCATATAATAATTAATTCATTGTGAAAGTGAGAAGTAATAAAGTTAATTTCTCCTCACAATATGTTCTTGCAATATTTAGCCAAGAACACACATGGCTTTGAAGTCTATAATCGATAGATAATGCAATTATTTATGATATATAAAGCAGTGATAAAAACCAATTGTTTCGAGCTAAGTAACAGTTACTTGTGATCCAAGTTGGGGAAGTAAGGTGATGGAAGAAGCAATATTGGAGTAAGAAGAAGATAATCAAGAGGATTGTTAGATATGGTGGAAAATGGGATTGAAGGTTATTTCAAACGGCAAGTCATATTAGTGGGAAAAGAATAGTGGTTGAGGATTCCTCTCTAGTGTCTCCTTGCCTCTCTTTTGTCCATGTCTTTCTGTTTCTTTTAGCTGCCCTTTCAATCTCTGCTTCAATAATAATTGGTCTTTGGGAATTTGACCTCTCAATATCTTATAAGACAATTAATTCAAGGGTTAAAACAAGGATTCACTAACAAAATATTTTTTTTTCTTTAAAATTTAAAACAAATAAAAGAAAATAAATTCAAATAAATCTGAAAAGAGAATAAAATTAAGACAATAAAATCAAATCTGCATAAATAAAAGAAAATAAAATAAAAACAAATCTATAAATAAACAAATATAAAAATAATAACAAATATAAACACAATAAACAAAAATCAAGACTATTAACAAAAATAAAAACATTAGAATATTCACAATATTTAGGAATTTACACTCAAAAATCAAATTGTTCCCTGACAACAGCCCAAAAAACTTGATGACATTTTATGGCAAGTGCATCGTGCTGTCAAAAGTTATAATGTGTCCCTAAGGATGGATATCGAACCCACAAGGAACAATTGAATAATCAAGTAAAATATTCGCTAAATAATTAACAAAATAATAAAAGTTTGTTGGGATTTGTTGGAATGACATTGATTAACAAGAAAACAAAGTAAAGACTTGTTGCTTCAATTGGAAAAATAGGGATTGATTTTCCTCTTTCTCATTCTTTTGCATTTAGATTAGCCTGATAATATTATGTTCTTTGATTTATATTGATTCCCATATCAAAATCATTTATATGAATTGCTCGCATATAAAATTCTTAAGATGCTTCCTAAATATCGATTCCTCACACGCAAATATGTCAAGTATTATTGATCAAACGTTGATAACATTTAACAATTCAAGTCTATTCCTAGCACGCAAATATGTCAAATATTATTGATTAGGTCAGAACCCTAAAAGTACTTTCCAGTTATATTTAAGATTCTATATCAAGAATTAGAAGCAAAACAAACCAATAATCAACCAAGAACAGAATATTATGTTCAGATATCACCTCAATACATAAGAGTTTGAATAGATTACTCTCAATCCTAAAGGGTAGAATTAACCACGCATCTTCTAACACCTTTTATTCTCTTAATTAGATTACAATTCACTGAATGGTATTTTCCTCTCAATCGTACATACTAGGGTTGTGCCTTAACCCCCCTATTTAACCTAATTTGGTAGGGTTAAGTGACTTCTTGCGTGGCACATTTGGGCTTTTTATGTACTTTTGCATTCTGGGGCCTTCCAGTTTTCTCCTTTTAGCTTATATTCTTCTTCTTTAGTCCAGTCTTCTCCATTCTTCCCTAAAAACCTGAAATTAACACCAAATTTGGGAATAAAATATTCTTATTCAAATAAAGATCATAAAATATGTAAAAAGTTATAAATTCATAAATTTGAGATTATCTTATATTTTTTTAGTAATTAATACTCATAAGTGTCTATATTTTAATATGAAATATTACTGAAGTTAAGCACTTATCATGCCACGAATCATGTTTTTTTTTCTCTATCAAATTTTGCCTCTTATAATCATATTAAACATATTATTATCAAACTACCTATTACGAATTTTGTTAATGCTTCTTGTTTTGGTACTATGGTTTTAATGATAAGTTCATTGTTACAAATGTTTTATATGTGGCAGATTTTTCCTTTAATCTAATTTCAATATCTAAAGTTTCTTCTCTTAAATGTGAACTAATATTTTCTCCTACCAAGTTTTTTATACAAAATTCCATAACCAAAGATAGGATTGGTACAATTGATATCGCAGCTGGTCTATACGTTTTTAATAAAACTAGTAGTATGTTCTAAGTTGCATTGTTAAACAAACAAATATTTGGCTTTTCAGAATGGGGCATTTTTTCGGATGAAAGGTTAAAATTTGCTGATAAAACTTATGTTTGTGATGCTTTTCATTAAGCTAAAAAAAACTTTATTTCTCTCTTAGTGATACTCATATTGTTCAATCTTTTGAATTACTGCATATTGATATATGGGGACTACATAAATTTGTTGTTTTTATGCTTGGTCATAAATTATTCCTTACTATTGTTGATGGTTTCTCTAAATATGAACTTAGGGCTAGTGTGGTCAATTTTATAACATATGTTGAAAATAATATTTTTTGCCAAAATCAAAACTATTCGGACTGATAATGGAGTTGAATTTTCTATGCATGATTTTTTTGCTTCAAAAGGTATTATACACCAAACTACTTGCGTTGAAATTCCTGAGATAAATGGTATTCTTGAAAGAAAACACCAACACCTTTTGAATATCACACGAGCACTACTTTTCAAATCTCACCTTCCTGCTATTTTTTGGTGTTTTGTTGTACAACATGCTACTTTCTTAATCAATTGTGTTTCTACTCTACTGCTTAATAATGCTACTGTCTATGAAAGGTTATACAAAAAAAAATATGTGGCATTTCTTATCTTCTTGTTTTTGGATGTTTATGTTATTCTTCCATAATTCTTGCTCATAGAAAGAAACTTGACAGTCGTGATGTCCCTGGTGTTTTTCTTGGCTTCAACCTAATAGAAAAGGTTTTCTTTTCTTAAATCTTAAAAATATTAAAATTGATTTTTCTAGAAATGTTATTTTTTATGAAGATCAATTTCCTTATCATTCTAAAAGTGTTTAAAATAATGATTCAAATAGTCTTTCTTTGCTTATTCCTCAATATTATGTCCAAACTTATGTTGATTTTAATATGTACAAACTAATGATGATTTTAATATGTACATTGAGAATAATGATGTTGCTGTTTATAACAACAATACTGAGATTAATACCACTGTTGAAGAAAATGAAAATATTATTACTTCTCTTAGAAGATCTATTCGCAACATAATACCACCAACTTATCTTCAAGATTTTGAAGTGTCAAATCTTAACAACAACAATGTAAATACAAAATATCCATTCATTACTTTTTAAATTATAATCTTTTATCTGAAAATTTTAAACACACAATACTGTCAATTTCTTCTATTGAGGAACCACAAAATTATAAGGAAGTTGCAAGACACCCATATTGGATTCAAGCCATGAAAGAATAATTAACTACTCTTAAAGACAATCAAACTTGGATCATAACCAAGCTCCCTCCTAGAAAAATAGCTATTGGCTGCAGGTAGGTTTATAAAATCAAACACAATGTTGATGGCACCATTGAACCCTACAAAGCTCGACTTATAGCAAAAGGGTACAATCAAGTTGAAGGACCTGATTTTTTGGACACCTTTGCTCCTGTAGCAAATTTGACTGCCCTACGCTTGCTTTTTGCACTACCAGCAACACATAATTGGACCTTAAAATAGTTGGATGTTAATAGTGCCTTCCTACATGGGGAATTAAATGAAAAGTGTACATGCAGTTGTCTCTAGGTCTTCAATCTTCTATTAACAATCTTGTTTGTCATTTACAAAGATCTTTTTATGGCCTTAAACAAGCAAGATGCAATGGTATTCCAAACTCTCTAATATTACTTTCTCATAACTATAACTTTTCTACTGCTGATCACTCATTATTATTGAAACATGATGGCAATCACACCACGACTATCCTAGTTTATGTGGATGGTATTGTTTTCACTGGGAACAATCCAACAGAGATATCCAACATCACTTCTTTTCTGCATAAAATCTTCCGTATTAAAAATCTTGGTGGCCTTACTTGAGGTGGCTCATAATAAAATTGGCATTCATCTCTAAGTCAAAGGAAATATATTCTAGATTTTCTTAAGGAAATTGGCATGCTAGGATGTGCCCTTATTCACCCATGCTTCACACAACTAAGCTATTTGCTCATAAAGGTATTCAACTTCGTGATAAGGAAGCTACTGCATATAGACGGCTCATTGGACGCCTCATCTACTTGGCCAACACTTGGTCTGACATCTCTTTCTCAATCAATCATCTCAGCCAATATCTCCAATCCCACAAATGAATATCATCAAGCAGCCATGTGCATTCTTCACTATATCAAAAATGTTCCTAGTGCAAGTATCTTCCTTCATCGCAATTATATTATTCAATTAAAAGCATATAATGATTTTAATTGGGAAATATGCCCTGAATCACAAAAGTCTATAACTGGTTTTTCTGTTTATTTAGGAGAATCACTCATTTCTTGGAAATCCAAGAAACAACAAAAATCTCTAAAAGTTCCCCTGAGACAAAGTATTGTGCCTTAGCTACCACAACATGTGAAATCTAATGGATCACCTACCTGTTGGAAGACATGCACATTTAACATCTGCAACCTGCCTTGCTATACAACGACAAACAATTTGCAATCCAGATTGCAAATGATCAAAGTCTTCCATGAACGAACAAAGCACATTAAGATCAATTACCATGTTTTCCGAAAGAAAATCAATACTGGACTTCTCAAACTTCTCCCAATATCATTTTCTTTCCAAGTAGTTGACTTTTCACCAAGCCTCTCCCTACTGCTGCGTTTAATACTTTGTATTCCTAGTTGTGATGGTGTTGCCTTCGTGACCAATTGGAATTCCTTATTTGTTGAGAGGGTTGATAGAAGCTAATGGACGAAATGGACAAGGATGACTCCAATGGAGCTATGGTTTCCTTGAAGGTGCATGAGAGGTAGGGAGAGTGATTGGTTGGGCCATATCACTTGGAGAGGTGAAGGAGAAGAACAAAGGTGTCTATCCTAGAGAGTCTAGACAAGAGAGTGAGAAGACTAGCAAACTTGACAACAATTCACTCATATATTTGATCTTAGAAAAATGAGAGTCAAGCACCTCAATTTTTAGGAGAGAGGGTTGAATAATTTGGAGCCAAAAATTGAAAATTCAAAATAAAACTCTCCAATAAGGTGTCATGTGGGCTCATGCTTTCCATGTTTAGCTCTCACCTTCAATGCTAAATCTTCTCCATTCCTAGGCTACCATGTGGATGTCCATGTACTCCATGCCAAGGTAATTTTCGTCCTCCAATATACCCTAGACGTTTTAGGGTTACATCAGACTCAAAGAAGCCCAATTGTTACCCTAATTAGTCATTTTTAACCCTAACTAGACCTATTTTACTATTGGCTCAAATACAAGCCCAAAATATTTGTTCCAATTATTTTATGCTATTAGACTTAATGCATGGCCCATGAAATCCTAAAATATTTTATACAATTTATTTAAGCTAAAGCTTGGCCCAAAAATGATGTTGACTAGTCAGCCGAAACTTAATCTTCTTGTGTTCTTCTAACCAAAACTCTAGTTTATGTTTTGATGAGTTGGAGGTCTTCTTGGATATGTTTGTAAATTTCTTCATCCTAGAGTTGTACTCTTGATTGGACCTACAAGAATAAACAAAAGCCCAATTAGACCCATATTTACAAATAAATCCATAAACAATCTATAGGTCTTCATCCTCCTTATTATGTGGTTGTGTGTGGTTGGGGTCTCTGCCATCAAGTTGGGAATGAAAAACATTTATTCCCAGCTTGACGGAGGCTGATAAAATTATTGTAACCTGTAACCTTTTTAGTTTTTGTTGTTATGGTTTGAAGGCCGACCATGGGCCTTATAGGCTTTTTTTTTTGTGTTAAGTTGTTACGCCCTTTCGCTTTTTGCACCTCCTTCATATATTCTTGGTTTTTAGATTTTCATATTCATTCATTCAATTTTCAATAAACCTTTCTTTCTCAGTTTCTCTGTGTTCTTCTCCTTCCCCACGTTCTTCTCTATTTTTACCCTTTCTCTTCTCCATCAATGCTCTTAGAGTTTTTCTGTTATTTTTTGTAAATGTCAAGATTATGCATAAATAACCTTGTTTCTTGCTTTCTTATAATAATTTTTTACTTTAGAGTCGAGAACACATATATGTAAATTTGCACCTACTCCACCATGTCTATTTTTCATCTCTACTTATACTCAAGTTTTCCTACCCCAATTAAAATTTTAATTATAATAAAATATTAATAACAAAATATGAATTGTACTTATATTTTATCCACAAGAAAAAAATAGAACAAATTGAAACCAATCCCGGTAAGAAAGAAGATTGCAACGAAGCTAGCATTAATTTGAAGTTTGTCTTTAATTTGAAATAATATTAAAATTTTATAGGTGTTAGTTTTGTACTTTATTTTTAAAATCAAATCTTGAAAGCGCTTGTAATTTTTGAAATTGAAATTATTTAGATGACTAAAATTATATATATATATATATATATATATAACATCTATTCATTATTTATCTAAACTATATTATCTTTTCAAAATATAAAACATTTAATATTTATCTAAATTTTTAAAATGTCATTTCTCATGTTTTTTTCATTAAAGCATATATTTTAGGATGTGACAAAATATAGGATAATATGACCTGATGAAATTATTTTTAGTGAGTTTTTTCTTTTTCTTATAAAGATAAAGACTCGAAACCAAGCCTCAAATAATGTTACAAGCAAACTGCTCGAACCCAAGCCCATAGGACTCGAAACCAAGCCCCAAATAATGTTACAAGCAAACTGCAGCAGCCAGGATTCGAACCCAAGTCTTTCCAGTGACCCGGGGAAGCATTAACCACTAGACCAGACAAGTTCTTTAGTCATATTATCATTTTTATTATACTTATACATATTAATATAATTTATACATGTTAATATAATTTATACATATTAATATAATTTATACATATTAATATAATTATTATTATTAATAATAATAAAATAAATTATATTTATATTATTATTATTAATATTATTATTAATATTATTCATATTATTAATATTTATTAATGTTATAATTAATATTATTATTAACATTATATTCATATTAT
>Ga0123342_1003808_pt1 | contig 23738 bp, 5 predicted proteins | sample Turbeawhitnodule_FD_89960 | JGI IMG/M metagenome (GOLD analysis project Ga0123342, IMG submission 89960) | Root nodule microbial communities of legume samples collected from Mexico - Turtle bean Mexico white nodule | ecosystem: Host-associated > Plants > Roots > Nodule | place: Mexico: Nepantla... | reverse complement strand
GTGTGAATGATTTAATTGGATAGTTTATTTGTATTAAACATTATGTTGAATCTACTTTTAATTATGTTATGTATTTGGACCATTTAGTTATGTTATATATTTGAACCATTTCATGAATTATGAATCTATTTTTAATTATCTTATGTATAGTAACTCGGATAGTAACTTGAATAGTAACTCTTCCGAATCGAGTTACGATCCACGAGTTACGATCTTTTTTACCCTCTCCGATTTGCCTACGAGTTACGATTTTAACAACATTACTTTATATATACATTATGTTTTGCGCTTACTCATTTGAAGCTCGTACAATAATGTAGCTAACAAAATTTTGTTTCACTTTTACTATAGAAAATATTTGTGATTACGATTTTATTATGTGTCTAAATTAATCATTAAATGTATGAAGTATTGTAGAGTCTCGTATTCATCCTTAGACAAGTGAGCTTTACAAAACACATATTGAAATGTTTATTATATATATATATATAACGTTTATTATTTGAAATCAAATAATAAATATTATATATAATAATAATAATAATAATAATTAGGACTACAATAAAACGATGAATTAAACCAATTTTAAAATATAAAATAGTTGATAGATTTTTTTTAATTAATTAGACACTAATTTAAAAATTAGTTTATAAATTTTATTAATAATAAAAATTATTTTAAATATGAATATTTTTAATTCTTTAAAATAATGTTTAATTTAATTAATATAATAATTAATTTTTATTTTTATTTTTTATTTTTATTTCATAATTTTCATATAATAAATATTTTTCTATAAAAAGGTTAAATATTATTATTATTATTATAATAAAAAAGTCGTATTTTTTTAGTTCAACGGATGATGTCCTCCTCCTGTTTCAAGCACAGGGATGGAGGTGGGATTATGTTGTTACGGGGCAGATTGTTTCAGGATTTTTTCTGTTACAGTTTTGGGTCTGATAAGGTGCGGATGTTGGTGTAAGAAGCCTTAGATTGGCTCACTTGTAAGTTTAGGATATTCTGTATTTTGAATACCGGGTTGAGATACCTAAAGTATTAATTTTATTTATTTTGTTTATTGATAAAAAAAAAATCTTCAAATTTAATGAAGAATTAGTAAGATTTTAATATATATTATTTTTAGTATTAATTTAATGGTTATTTTATAAAACCATAATTGGAAGTATATCCAAAGTTTAAAAAAAAATTAAAGTGTGCATCCAAATTGGAAGTTTAAAACAATTTTCAGAGACAGCCAAATTAAAAGTGAATATAAAGTAGTTTCAAATAATTTTAAATTCTAGTAACGATTAAATTAGAGGTATATCCAAAGTAAAAACAAAAATATTTATTAATTAAATAATTTAGAACAGTAACTTGTTAGGGTTGGATAATTTTTACATACAAAAAAGTAATAATTTATTATGCAAAATGACTTTGACGACCTCTATATGGAGAGAAGTTGTTAGAGAGGGAAGACGACGATGCAGCCATTGTTAGAGGGTGGAATGTGGAGAGCACAAAATTCTTGGTCTTGCATGCAACCAACCCTAGAAGTTTGGTGAAACTTCTGATGATGCTTCTTTGTCATTATTGTGTGGGAGAGTAGAAAATATCTGAGAATGAGAGTAGAGGAATAGGTAGAATCATGATATGTTGACACCGTCTCCCAACCAAACACACATTTGACAAAACATTATTCTTCCTGTATAGATACCTGATAGAGACAACCAGAAGCAACAAGCTACCAACAGCACGTTACAAAAGTAATATAATGCACCACTCTAATTTTTTATATAACTATATTAAAACTTTCAATATTATTATTTTATATTATTTAATTATAAATTTATCTTTTATTATATATATATATATATATTTTATTTTTTTTTCTAAATCTCACGTCAAAAATTATATACAACTTCAAAAATTTCAAAATTATAAAACTATAATTTTCCCTCTCAATAGCTAGAAGCAACTAGAAATCTTCTGAAAGTGAAAGATTATTTAAAAAGCTTCAACTTATAAAAAATTACGTATTCAGATGCGTATCTCTATAAACTAGGAGATTTAGATTGATAGGGGTCAGAAAATACTTTTCTAATTAAAAATTAATCAATAATACCTTGAAAGTACTTCTTATCACTTCCACTTTACAAGCTTTTAGTAATACAATATTATTTTTTAATAAAAATTAATATAAATAAATTTTTTAAAATAAAATAATAATATATTATGCCACCTAGGTGTAAACCTTGTTCAAATTGTAGTCCAAATATACTTTTGGATCTTATATCGAATCACAACAACACAAGAATATAAATGAAAACACCTCATGTTCTTAACAATCACAGCCACCGGTCTTACCCTATACTCGAAATTTTTTTATTGACATTCAAAAAGTAAAAAACTTACCCTTTTAACACTTTATTATAACTGGTATGGCCAAACGGTTAATGTAACGGCTCAGAGTCGGGTCAACCGAATGATACAATGTATACATTTGAGTGTCGGAAGTCGAACACTCGAATGTATACATTCGAGTGACGAATATCCTTTGATAACTTGAACGTTGGAGTGTCTTATGCAAGTACCCCTTATTCGGCATTTTTCAGAAGACCGAGCAACCGAGACCCAAATGAGCAGTAGAAAGACGGAAGGAGTACACTAAACTGTGAGTCGACCGATCGATAGGAAGGAGGAAGACAAACTCAATAGTTTTCTAGGTCTCATCTACCTAGCAGGAACAATTGGCGCCCACCGTGGGGACGAGAGAAATTGATTGAAAAACGAAAGTAGATGGTATCAACCCGAAGCATGGAAATAATGAGTGAAGTTAATCAGATGGCGTTGTTGCTGTCTCTGTAGAGAGAGATGGTCGAGATGAAGAGAAAAAATGAGTAAGTCACGAGGAAGAACGAGCAGGGGATGCAGACTCTCCGAGCAGAAAATGAAGAGATGAAGAAGAAGTTGGTGGAGGGAGGACCATCTGCTGGACCGACCAATGTTGTCGGCAGGTCCTACACCTCCTTTCCCAACCCAAGACCGATTGAGGAAACCAAGGACAAGGTTCCCACCCACGAGATGGATGGTGAATCCTATCTCAACAAGTCGACCATGACGACTGTCACCTTGGATTCGGCCCGCCGACACCTTTTCACCAACGTTGTCCTGGAAGCTCCACTGTCAGAGTGGAAAGGCTTCAACAGGAACCGGTATGAAGGTACCACCCACCCAGACAAGCATATGGATGTCTACACCACCCATATGAGTCTATACACATAGGACGATGCAGTGATGTGCCGAGTGTTTCCCACATCCTTGAAGGGAGGAACCCTCAGCTGGTTCACCAAACTTCCACCCAACTCCATTGATAGCTTCGTCACACTTGTGTCGAAGTTCGAGACCCAATTTGCTACAAGCAGGTCGCACCACCTGACCTCCATCGCCCTGGTTGGCATTCGCCAGGAGAAGGGAGAATCGCTGAGAACCTTCATAGACAGGTTTAGCAAAACGACAATGAGCATCCAAAACCTTAGTCCGGACGTTGTCATGCATCATATGCTAACGGCTCTGCGACCGGGACCGTTTGCCGAAAACCTCTGTATGTAGCTACCCGCTAGCCTGGATAAATTTAGGAAGAGAGCGGCTAAGTTCATGCAGTTGAAAGAGCTATAACTAATATGGTTCTCTCTTCTCAATTTATGTTGAAAATCTTACATTAAATAAAGAATGATATTTAATAATATATAAGTATAAATTTCATTATAATTGAGTTAGTTTTAAAGTTATTTTTTAGTAAAATATCAAATGGTTAAAGTTTATTTTAATAAAAGTTTGTGTAGATCTTAAGTAAGAGATGTGTTGGAAATTCCATATTTATTAAAGATAAAGACATCTCATAATATATACAAGTGACTACAAATTTAAGTTTAAAATCTAATTTAATAAATTTGAGTTAATATTAAGATTAAATCCTAAACTTAATAATAAAATAATAAAGCGTGTGTCAAACGAATATTTGTTGTATATATTTCAGGAACTTAAATTGAATGTGTTATCATTTTCATTTTAAAAGTAATCTTTTAGATAGAAACTCTATGGACTAGATTTGTGAAGCTTGAAGAAAAAATAATGTTTGATTTTGTAATTTTTCCCCGCATCATTTTATTTTTATTTAAATATTTAAGATATTATTTAAATTTAAAAAATAAATAAGTTGCTTGTAATATAATATACAATCTCTTATATCTTAAATGCAAGTGCGCACATAAATATAATAATTATTTCTTCTCTTTTCTTTTCTCACCTTAACATAATTCGTATCAAAATGAGATGTGCATCTCTTCATCCAAATGAAATGCATATTTCCTTAGAATAAGGGTAGATGCATTGGTACCACAAAATTTGTCATAACATCAAGTGTCCAATGTCATTATTGTTGCTTTTTTAAAGCACCACATGTAGCTTTTAAGGACAGGACAATTTTTATTAAATAAGGTAAGATTAATATTATATATAGACAAATAAATTTTATCTTCAAATATTTAATATGTTAATATAGTTTGGATTTAAACTTCAAATTATTAATTATACTAAAATCATTAAATATTAAATAATTCAAACATTCATTGAAGATTAAGTTGGTGTTTCCTCTTGAAAAAGTAGCGACAATGGATTGTTTTCATTTTTTTATTTTACATAAATATCTCTTATTTTTATTTTTATATAATAAGCACTCGATTAAAATTATTTAAATTTATGAAATGGTTAAATCTTAATTAAGTTTTTTTTTATCTAATGCATCATAATAAGAGGATACATTTATCTCAAACTCTTGTTCAAATTCACTGACCAGATTGTTGAGTTCTTATGAATAAAGTCAGAAAAACTTAGTACCAATGAATGATGAACAAATTATATAAAAAATCAAGATATTATTTTTAATCTAAAATATAAAATTATGAATTTTCTTTTTTATATGTATTGTTTGTTTACTTTCATTAATACCAAATTCACACTTAAAAAATCCTATCAATCTCTGTCTTAATATAAATATAACTTTTCTACGCTAGTGTAATGGGACTTATTAAAACTTATATTTATTACTTTCCTACATTGTGAAAATAAATGATGGTTCATTTATTTAAGAGAAAACAAAAATTAACTAACTAATATTTCATTTAAAACCGAAAATATCGGTGAATTTGTTTTTAAACATTAAAACTGTAATAATTTTCAAATGGAATAAAAGAATTAGAAATTTCAAAATGAAGAATGAAATTGTATACCAATGTATATTTTTTTTCCTCCCTTTAATCATTAAAAAAATTATTAAATAACAATTAAAATATAGAGATAAAAAACAACTGATAAATTAAATTAGATATTATTTTAAAAAATTTAAAATTATTAATATCTAAAGAGATTTCTATTATTAACAAAAATTTATAAAATTATTTTTAAATTAATATTTAAATTAGTTACTTAGTTACTAATATTATAGATTCTAAATTAATTTCTAAAAAAATATAACATAATTAATAATTAAAATTTTTGTATTAATGGTATTTTATAATTTTTTTATTAATATTTAAAATTACCGATATTTTTTCTAATTTATAAGATGTTTATAAGATGGTCGTGAATACTAATTTAAAATATAAAATAGTTATTAATTAAAATTTTGATAGTTAAAATTTTATATCAATATCAAAATTATTTTATAATTCTTTTATTAATAATAGAAAACATTTTAAATATCAATAATATTTTAATTTATAAGATAATATTTAATTTAATCAAATAATAATTAATTATTTTAAATTTTTAAAATTAATTGTTTTAATAATATTTTTAATGAATCGAGACTAATCTCATCTTCAATCTATTTCGATTATCTCTTATGTAAATGTTGGGAATCTTATTAAATCATAACTAAAAATAAATAACATCTAAACTTTATTTATTGCATTATAATATCTCGAATCTGTTTTATTATTTTTATTTTAAAAACCTTTTCGAAACAGTATGTCTAAGAATTTGTGAAACGTGAAGAAAAATTAACAGACTTTTTTAATAATCATATTATTATACACATGTAAATCAAACGTTATCAGCTGTTAATAATTAATTTTGTTAAAGAATTTTACTGACCAATGCAGTAAATTCTTCACCTCAAATACCTAAATAAAAAACAATCTGTATATATATCCATAGAGAAAGAAAAAACGATATATTAGTCATTTAAATTATTATTTTTTTTATTTTTTTAAAATTCTTTTTATAAAAAAATTAATTAAATAAAATAAGTATTTCAAGAATATTCTAACCTTTTATACATAAAACATTAAACATTAATTATAAACAAGCATAGGAACTAAGATTAATGAAGTAACACTCACCTAACAGTACGTACAAGCTTACATGGTGTCCTGTTAGGAAGGTGCCTAAACAGAAACAGATAGGTACCATCTTTGTCATAATTGATAGACCAAACATGAAATGTATTTATCCTTGAAGTGAGGGTAGATACATTACTCTGAAAGAGTGTCATTTCTGCTGTGTCAAAAAAGAGTGTCATTTCTCGTTTTTTTAAAGACTCTTAAATGAGTTACAAATATATTTAGAATTTAAATCTGAAACTACTAATTAAATTAAAATAGTTTTATATTGATCTATTTATGTATGGGGTACGTGATTATTATGAACTGATTTTCATCTGTTCTAAATATCTCATTAGCACATACACTATTTTATATGGTAATAATAACTGTTGTTCAGGGAACGTGTAGTAGTATTTGTTGTGATGAAAATTACGAGAATAATAATTTTGAAAATAATAATTGTAAGATATAGAATTAAAAGTGATATATTTTAAATAATATCTAAATACATTATAAGAAAATCATGAAATAAAAACTAATTTTAGAAATCAAACATAATGATTTCTAAATTAGTTTTTATTATTGTTAAATGGTGATATCTAATTAGCAACCAAAGTTTTTGCTATCAAATCTAGAATCTAAATAATTGGTACTTAAAATTTTGGTAGTTAATTAAATACCAATTTAGAAACTATTTAACAATAATAGAAACTAATTTAGAAATAATTTTTTTTTTAGTTTTTAGGATGGTCTCTAATTTAGTTAATATTACAACTAATTATTTTGGTCTCTAAAAATTGATTTTTATTTGTTGATTTTCTTGTAGTGATTTTTTATTATTAAAATGAAAAGAACATATAAATAAAAAATTCAGTTAATTAGGTTTCATTTCAAAAGAAACATCATCCCACTAGAAGTTTCATTTTTCTTTTCTCTTCTTTCTCTCTAAAATTCTAACTCCTTCAAAAGAACCATTAGCTCTCTACAAGACTGCTCGATCAGAATTTCTAATAAAGTAAGTTCAACTTTACTATTTTCTTTTAGTCAAATTTTGAACTTATAAGTCTATCTTAATTTAAGTTTAACACGAGTTTGTATAATTTGACTAGTACAATTATATTTTTATTTAATTGTGTGACTTATTTAAGTTTTCAAACTAAATAATTTATTAAAAAAAATAATTAGTAACCTCATACATTTATATATATAAAGAAAATATACATTATTTATTATTAGTGAAAACTTTTGTCGTGTGTCTGTATTTTTAAAAATTAAAAAAACTAGATATTGTAATAAAAAAGTTATAGAAAAGAAAAAAATATTTAAAGTTAAATGGAGTGATTACAAAATTATAATATAAAATATTAAAAAATAAAATAAATCAAACAATTTAAAAAAGAGTAATTATGTGTCTGTATTTTCAGTGTAAAATAAATAGTTGTTATAAAGATTTGTAAAAAGAGAGAGGGTATACGTGAGAAAATCTTATTATATATTGGTACAAGTATTTATTATTATTATTCCGCTTTCACCTGAAACGATACATTGGTGTTATAGGACTCGTCATGAAGGGTATTTTTTTTGTTACATTTTCACGTGTATATTCGCAAAATAAAAATAATTTTTTATTTTTTAGTTAAATAGAGTTATTATTATGAATGATAATTTTTTATTTAAGTCTTTAAAACACGTACATATATCATTTAAATTTAAGATGGATAACTTGAAAGTCCCACATTAAATAAAAATAAAAAAATTAAGTGATATTATAAGAAAGAAAAAAATCATAAACACATTTTTCAATTGAAAGTTTGTTTATTTTATATAGACAACTCATATCTAAGTAATGGTGAATCTCTCACAGTAGAAAAATCTCAAGAAAGGTACTAAAGTTGGGTGGTAAAAAAATTCTAAATATTTTGGGTTAAAGTTAAATCATTTATCTTTATAAAATTAATTTAACTTTTTATTAGTGAGAGTCTATTTTTATATTTGAATGTTTTCTCCTTCCTCTCTTTAAATAATAAGTAATGTTCTAAGTGTTTAAAATATTTTATTTTCATCTAAATATTATATCATATCACTTTTGTTATCACCAGAATGACGTGATAATTTACTTTTGTTTTTATATTTCTACTTTATTGTTGATTGATGAAATGATTGAGAGTTGGAAATAGAAACATAAAAATAATAGTCACACCATCTTATTAATTACAAGTCAGACCATTTTATTGATACCAATCGAATGAGATAGTATTTAGATAAAAATAAGAAATATTTTAATATTTAAAGTACTAATGTATTAATTTTTTTTAATAAGAACTGAATTCAAAATAATAATTTATAAAATATTTAAAGCTTAAACAAGCCTTTATATTTTAAATAAGTAGTCTACAATTCTTTAGGGTTTCTCTCTTTGGAAGTATCATTTGGAGTGGAGGTGTCAAAGCTTTTAATCCTGTATCAGTTTTATTTATTCATGCGTTTTTTTCAGGGTTTTTTATTCATTTTCAGAATTGAAGGATTTTCTTTCGAGAATATTAATAAAATTAAATCATACTAAAAATATCTGTTATATTATTAATATATTAAATTTATTATATTATCCTTCATGTTGAAAAATCTTCTTCAAATACTAAGTCAGAAGATTTGTGAAACTTCAAACAAATTTAACGCGATGTTACGTAACTTTTTACTGAACAATTATTTTATTCACTTATATATTTAAACCGGTTTACAATATAAAGAAAATAAAATACAACACGAGGATAATTTTGTACTAAAATAAAATGAAAAGCAAAACACTCCTAATTTCCTAGCAAAATCGAAGGAAGACGGCATTGTTTGGTAAGAGAAATAGAAGGAAAGAAACCAAAATTAATTCTTATTGTCTCCTAAGACATATAATCACTTTTACATAATTACCATATATCAGTGCCATGAACAGATTTTTTTTTTCACATTCTTCGTTGGAAATCTTGGTGAAAGAAATGAGGGAAGTTTGTTTAAGCTGCCACTTGTTCATTTTTTCCGTTTCTTCAATTCTGAAATGATCAAAATTTCACCAAAACTTCTTTTGATTTAGTCATCTTGGCTACTACACTTTGCTATCTGCCTCTGTTACATGTTCAGATTTATCTGATAGAAGGGGTTGTTCCAAATCTATTCTACTACTTATCTCATCGTCTTGCAAGTTTGATTGTGGTGCCTCTTGTTTAATCTCAGCAAACTCGTTGGCTTTACCCCAAAGTACAATATATAAACCAGCAATAACTCCAACAGCCCCTACCAAACTGAAAAATGAATCAAGCATATGATCAAGCAATGCATATACTAGTGTATAATTCAACACTGTTTGAGCTAATTTCTTCGTGAACTAGAAAAGTAACAGTGTATTACCTTCCAACGTATAGTTGTTCTTGTAAGAATGTTGCACTTATGAAAGCAGTGATGACTGTTGCTAAAGGGTTGAACATTGCACAGTATAGAGGACCTCTTTCTGAGATGCACCAGGATTGAATAAAGAAGCTAACCGCTATTCCGATTCCCTATTTCATAGAATAACAATCACAATTATTATTATAATACACAAGAAATAATTACCAACTCAACTTTTACTGGGTGGACTAGAAACTTACTGCATATAAAGAACATGAAATCTGCAAAGGTGAATGCAAAATCCATGCTTCAAGATCTGGCTCTGAGAGTAGTGCAAACAGGGCCGACTGTACTGTGGCAAAGAAGCACATCCAAAAGGTTGATAATAAATGGTCTGGACAGGACGAAGCGATTGGTACCTGTTTGTCAGTTGAAGTTTTGTCAGATCTCCACTGATGGAGAAAGGAATCATCCTAGAATATTCTTCTTTTTATAGAAAATGTTAAACTTGTACTATGTTTGTTGGGGACAATTATTTAGTCGCTCGGTTATATTTTGTTCATAATTTTTGTATTACATCTATAACTAGTTATCTTCTGCATATTAACGGTTTTAAAAATACATTTAATCTTAGATCAATCTCAATTATAAACCTGTGTGTGTGTCAATTTCAGACTATGTAACATTTTCTAAGGGTGTATCAATGGAAGTTAGAAATATCATACATAATTATATGATGAAAAATAAGAAAAACATAGATCTGGAATAATATATCGGTTTCTATTTACCTGCAGGATCATCCAACAAGACCAGAAAACACTGCTTGCTAAAAGCAATAGACAACCCAGCAGCCAATCGTCACCTTCACTGCCAGTGAGATGTATAGAAGGAAGGAACTCCGTGTGTAGCAGTTTATGTCCTTTCACCAATGCCATGATTAAGGCTCCACCAACACAACAAACTGTCCCTAATATCTTCGCCATGCTTCTCAAGCTTCTTAGTTCCATTTTCTCAAATCTGACTCATTCATTTTAAGAAAACACGTATCAGCAAAAAGAATATATGATTTTTCGTTTTGTATATTGTATTTTAGTTTAAGTCATTCTGATTTAAATCTCTCTTTTTTTTTTTTCTGTCATTAATAGTTATAGAGTTCGTGTGTATTTTTAGAGCCAATACCCCGCAATTGCTGCAAATACAAACGTTAAAGCAGGTATCAGATTACTCATTGCCGTAGCTGCAGTAGAAGATGAATAATATAAACCTCGGAAATATGCATTCTGATTTGCTGTGACTCTGCAAGGGGAAAAAAAAAACTTGGGGTAAGTCTTGTAATCCTTTTTTTTGTGTGTATGAAAACAATAGCACGTTAGAAGTGGTTTTGGAAAAGTGTACCCAACAAGAGCGGTGACGAACATCAGAAAGAAGCTCCTGAATCCCAAACAACTTTTTACTGATTGTCTCCTGTTATGAAAAGCGAGCATGTAGGTGAGTTAGTGAAAAGGATGAGAGTAACCTAAAGAGAGGAAGAGGTGGTTTAAGTATTACCTCTTAGAAGAGAAGAACATAGGGGCCAAAGCCAAAGTGGCTATGCCTTGCCTGTACACTACAAACACTGTTGTACTCAGCCCTTCTAACAGGGCTGCTCTTGTGAAGATGGCAAGTGCTGCATAATGAACTTGCAGACCTACCATGACAATTAGAGGAAGATTACTAGCCAGACAACCCATTTTTTTGAGATGGAATCTAAAGTTGAAATGTTTTGACACCTTCTATTACATATATGAAGAGGAGGGGGATGGGTCTATTTATATCAAGACAACTTCAATTTGTACACCACTTCTCTATAATATTATCATATTAAAACAGAAATACAAAAGAAAAACGTGATTTAGTTTAATAATGTGACAGGTTATTTTTTATCCCTACAAGTATCTTCTGGAAACAACTCAGGTATGGTAAGAAATTAACTGTTCAATTTCAATTTTTATTCACTACCTTAAACGAAAATATTTATTAAATAATGGTTATAATAAGATATAAAAAAAGGAATTTAAGAATAACTGTTCATATAATTTATAAGTTTATTGAACCAGTGATAATCACATATGACAGATAGAACAATTCTTTTATATGACAGAAGAGTAATGTTTTTTTACATCAATGATAATCACAATCAAATTTACACTATTTAAATAGCTTTTTACCAAAAAGTTCAAAACCTGAAGACTTCTTGATAATTCGAAATTGATTTCTACCACACATACCATATCTCATAAAGACAAAATGTGGAAAGATTACTATTTCAAATACTACCATAAAAAAACACTGAAAAAACGAAGCGACTTTTAGCCACTATCACACAAAAATAAAAAATTTAAAATAAAGATAGAAGTCGACAAATAGACAAATTAATGAAGAGGGACAAATCCACGTTCATGAATGATAGGTACCAAAGATAAGGTTAGGATACGCGGAGATTGGGGATTATTGAAAGATGAAATACACCTACACACCTTCAAAAGAAAATAAATAAATAAATAAAAGAAACCAAACTTCTACCAATAACTGAATCTTATGTAAGATGCTGAATCGTTAATGTTTTTTTTTTTTCTGTTCCGCGTTAATGTTTTCTTACAAAATAATTATGAATCTCTCGAATTTATCTATAAATAAATCTCATAAAGAAATGAATTGATAATATTTGAAGAGATTTTGTAAGATAATGAGTTCGTTTATAAAAATTGAAAGGTAAAATTGAGTTTTAAAAAAGAAAATTGAATTGGAAGTAGATGAAGGTGTTGTTGTTGATGGAATAATGGTGGAGTAGATCTATATGTTGGGTGTTTAAAAATAATTGAATGTGTTTGGGAGGCACAGAAATAAGAATGGCGTGGCATACATAAAGGTTAGGTGAATAATGCCAATTGCCAAGTGGCACACAAATTAGAGTCCAATCAGTCTGATTAAGAAGATAGGATGTCCACGGCAGTGGTGGCCAGGTCAACATTATTGGATGGGACCCACTCAGACATCTCATACTTCATGTTAATCTTCAATTCATATACTTCACCACATACATAGGTTTCAATTTTCAATTCATAATTATTTTCATTTTCAATATTTGTCTTTTCCTTAAGCGGTGGCAGTTTTTAGCGTACCACTTCATCAAATTCTGCTCCCAAACAAAGAAAATAATTAAATACAGAAAGGGATATACCCGGATCAGAATTCAGATTAGTTTTTATGTAACTTTAATATTAGTAAACAACTTCCGCCATTGGTACTTCTGTAAAAAGCCCCACACCACACATACACAATAATAAAATAATGAAAAAGTGAAAAGTGAAAATTCTATTTACCAACTTTTGTACAATGCTATTTATAATAAAAAATTTAAAAGTGGAAAGTGGAAACTAGACTTTTACAATGACAAAGGTAGAGAAAAGAGAAAGTGAAAAACTTGATTTGAGAGCATTGAAAAAATGTATAGTATAAAAAAAATTAGAGTATATAAATTATATCAGAGAGTCCAATGCACTGGACGTTACACGTTCATTACACATGAAATGTCAGACAGAACAGTTGTTCATTTGTTCACGGGTAACTCTTAGCACCCAAAAGGATCAACTGCGTGCACGTGCCAAATCGATCATTGGTTTTGTGGAATAGTGTGAGTATGTATATACAACAAGAGTACGAGTAGTTCTATACTTTCTACGGAGTAGTGGTGGTGTATTAAAATGCATTATTGCAAGAGTTTTGGTATGGCACAACCAAATTGACTCTGACGTTAACCCAGTGTTATCTCATCATTTCTTGGACGAAACTTTGATATTATTGTCATGATTGATTGAATTTGGTTGGCTTATTCAATCTTTCCACCACGAAATTATTGAAAACTGTTCTCCGCATTTTTTATTGCCTCATGTACCTTTTTCTTTATCAATTGAACGTGAGCACTTTTGTCTATAAATTCAAATTTATAGTTATCACACTACGACCTTGAAAAAATAAATATATCACATTTCGCATAACTTTCTAAAACTAATATTTTATTTGATTGAATGGAAATAAATAAATAAATAAAATACTGTAGATTGTTTTGTTTAATTAAAAAAGAAGAAGATGAAATCTACCGTGTTTTTATTTATTCAATATCTCTTCTCTTTACTCTGTACAACCTAATCTCAAAAGTAAGTCCATGTTATTGTCATCTTCATGAATAGATCCATATTTTGTACTGGAATTCATAAATGATGGCTTCCTTCACCAGAACTACCGATTCATGGTTGCCGGCTTATTATGCTTCCTCTTGTCCTCTACATACTTGCCAAACCACATCTGCCTATAACCTAATTAGATTATGTTGGAATAAAAAATGAACTTTTTTTTTCAGAATTTCAATAAATTTTTTTAATTACATGACAAAATAAATTTTGTTGTTTTGAAGTTTTTTATTGGAACAAACTTTTATTGTAAAATATTATTTAAATTAGTTTCTCGATTCATATAATTTACGGAAAAAAAAATAAAAATCAATACTATAAAATTATTAAATAATTTTTTATTATTATATTAATTAAATTAAATATTATTTAAAATTAAAAAATTATTAATATATAAAACAATTATTATTATTAATATATAGTTTTTAAATTAGTATGTAATTAGTTATCAATATTTTTTTCTACTAATTATTTAGATTTCAAAATTAATAACTATAAAATATTTATAATTAGTTATATATTAATTTATAAACTATTTATAATAATAAAGCTTATCTTAAATATCATTTAACGATTTTTTTTAGGAAATGGTGAACTAAACCCTCTTAACGTCACTCATTTAATATTTGAATTATTATTTTTCATGTAAAAATTAGTTTTATGGAAGTATACTAAGTGGAAGACATTTTGCTAGTCTTGTTCTTATCCTTTTCTCCTTGTTCCTGTAAATATAAGAATTGGCATCTCTTATCCTTACTGAATCTACCACAACAACGTTAAAACACAAACTCCATAGATCCATATCTCCATTCTCTCCAATTACCTAATAAGCCATCTAAGGCTTCCAATAACCTTGGTTCACGTCTAAATTTGTCTCAACTAGTTTTTCTTTTTTTAACTGGTGTCTTGTTCTTTTGATTTGTCTATATTCACTTTAGTGGGATGTCAGAACAAGTTTTTCTCCGATTACAAATAAGCTTCTTTATTTCTTAAATATTTAAAATGTATTATAAGTTTGGATTGCTCATACTTTTTAATATAAGGATTAAATCATCCTGAGATGGTTCTTATGTATTTATATTATTGCTATAAAAAAAACACATCAGTATATCATATAACCCTTGACAACATCATATCACTTACCTTCTCTTTAATTTAGAAACTCATCTAATACATCATTCTTTCACATAATCAATCACAAATTAATAATTAATTAAAATAAATTTTAAAATACTCACAACTCACTCAAATTTACATAAAATCTTTTTATCATCTCTTCATCAACGTCTCAACCATTTACAATTAAATTTTTATTTTTTTATTATTTAATTGAAAGTTTAATTCAAAACAAAAGTTTCAGTTATTAATAATTATTTAAAATTTTGAATTCAAATTTTCAGTTAAATGATAAAAGTAAAAAAATAATAATTTTCTTTTAAACAATAAAATAGAATAGTTGTTCTTTACACATAATTAATCGGAAAAAAATCCTTGAAATTATCTGTGTATTGTTCAAACTTGAAAAAAATGAAACTTAATAAAAATTTATGCATTATAAATAATATTTAAATGATTATTTATAATTAAAATAAATTTAAAATATAGATGTAAATGGTTGAGACGTGACAAAGAAATAATAAGAAAGATGTTCTCATCTGTAAACTTAAGAGAGAAAAACTAAATTTTTATTTTGAATTAAATCTTCATACAAAATGCTAAAAATAATTTTAAAATATGTATATATATATCAAATGATATGCATTAGAAAGGATGGTGAATGTTTTAAATTTTATTCTAATTAATTATTAAATTGTGATTGGTTCTATGTTAGAATGATATCCTAGGTGCAACATTTACTTTAGAAAATGAGCAATGATTTCTTTTTCATCTTTCTTTTCTCCTCATGAAGCATATCACTTATCTATCTCTCTTTTCTCCTTTTTCTATTCCTCTTTCATTGGAAAGGAAATAAAGAAAAATTAAATAATTTAAAAGGATGTGAAATTCATTGTAATTTGTAATGGCAAATTTTTAAGTTCTTAACTGTGTTATCCATACAATACAACCATTCTTATCACGCCACGTCAGACCATATCACCTCTTCCAGTTTTGTGCCAGACAATAGGAAATCCAATACAATTATCTGTCTTCACCACAGAATGTTACGTCTAAGATGAGGCTTCACTATTTTTATAGGTGAGGAGAGAGGAAGATTTTCAAATTAAAATTAGAAAGTTAGTTTCTTTTTTCAATCAAGTGAAAAAAATTCTTGAATAAAGAAACATTGCCCTTTTTCCTCATTTTTTTTATATACATACTCGTCATTACTTAATAATGAACAATGAACTAACATGTGCTAAAATAACAATTGTAAAATGAAATTCATTTTTTTTAATAAAGTTTTAAGTTTTACATATGCTTTTTTTTGTTTGAATTTAAAGTGAAATAAAGAAAAAAAATGAAAAAAAGTAGTATATATATATTATTTGTACGGATTGAAATAAGAAAATAAAGTAAAAAATATATCAATTGTTTAGATTAACGGGAAAAAAAGAGTGAAAGAAAATACATAAAATATTTGAAGAATGATTTTATGCTAAGTAAAGGAAATATTTTTATTCAATTGTCTTGTTGGAGATCCCAAATCGACTAGAGATTAGAGTCTTTCATTGTATATAAGTGGGTGCAACCCTCGTCCCATTGAACCGGTTTTATGGGGTTGAGTTAGACTTAAAGTCCACTTCGTAATATGTCTTGTTATCTTAAATTAAAATTATTTATTATTTTAAAATTTAGACGTTGAAAACAACTTGTTTTTCAAATAAAAAAATCACATGTCAGGGAAGCAATTATCCGTATGGAATTACAAAAATTATTTACTTGCTGATAAAATATGTCTTAAAAATTACAAAACTCACCTTTTCATAAGTAATATTTAATGCCTCGATCGTAGTTTATGGAAAGGGAGGTTACATGTATAAAGGAATCAGGTACTTTCAAGTGTTTTGTTGGAACAACAAAAGATATTGTACTTACTCCTATTTGTATAAAATACGTGTTTATTTTGCATATAGTATTCCTTAAATAGTTGTATAAAGATTGAAGTAGCTAAATACTTCTTTTTATAAATATATACAAATTTATTTGTTGTTAAAAAAAATATGACTAGACTTTTCTGTCTTATTAAGTACCTATTTGTTTTGAGAGGTCACCTAACTCCACATCAGATAGATCTAACTTTTTTTATATAGTGAATATATTTTTAACACTATTTTATATTATACAAATAAATTAAAATTATTATATTTTAAAAATTTAAATTAAAAATGTAACATATGATTACAGAATATTATGTTTTATTTGTCTGTTGTAGTTGCAAATATAATTATATATTAAATAAATTTATAATTTATTGTAAATGGGTGTGCATGTTGACATAATAATGTTGACTATTGCTAAAATTCTTTTATAAAAAAAAAAGTCATCCTACATTAACAAAATTAAAACCGTAAATGTGAGGGAAAAATGGATTAATACATGAAAACCTAGAAACACTAGCTTGTAGCAAAGAATAAATGAAAAGTCTAAACTCCAAACATTATCATGACTTATCATTTGAAAATAGACATTTGTGTCACATCATTATAAACGTTAAATATTTGACGGATTCTTAATAAAATAATATAGTGTCTTTAATTTTAAAATATGAATAATAAAATTTTCCAGTATAAAAATTCAATACAAAAACGCGTAAAGTGTAAACATTAATAATAAAATATTCAATTAAGCCATAGTTTATTAATTGAGATCCTTCAATGATTAATTCAAGAGAAAAATAAATGAAGCTGAGGAGTAAGATGCTGACTTATTTTTCTTTTTTGGTATATTAATTTTTGGATACAAGATATGAATTCTATAGAAACACGTCCCTTTTTTTTGTAATTGTAATATTCTTAAGCCTTTCAAAACTATAAATATATTATTCGTTACAAATTAAAGTCTACTATAGACTTGTACTATCTAAGATATATTTAAAAATTTATTCATTAACATTTTTAGGGTAAAAAATAAATAAATAAATTTATTTACAATTTAAAAGTTGACAATTTAAAGAAGTTTTATAAGATATTTTTTTGAAATTAATTTATATATAAATTAATTGAAACCTATATATAAGATTACTTTCTTTTTTTATTTTCTCTATTAAAATATTTATGAAAGAAGTTTGTTTGCAAATATTATCAATTGATTATTCACTTAATATTATTAATTTATCTAATCGGTTAAATCATTAATAAATTTCAACTTCATCACTAACGATAGGGTATTTATAATTTTAAACTAACTAAAAATATTAAGATGGAAAAAATTAAATATCTATAATTTAGTAAGAAAGATTATAAACCATTAAATTTTTTTACCATAAGGTTTTACCGTGTAATCACTCTAGACTTAACTTACTGTTTTACTTAGGCTAATTTTTCAATCTAAAATTGATTTTCAGGGATGTCCTAATTAATTATTAAATTATAATTTTAAATTTTAAACAAAAAACTAACAAATTTTCATACTGTAATTGAGTGGAAAAAATATGTAAGTGAGTCACAAAAGTGACTCGCTGTGATAAATTTAACCCAAATATCTATGGAAGATAAGTGTCATAAATTTGACCCCACTTTTCAAGGGAAATTGCTTCCTGCACCCAACATTTTTAACCTAACACAGTTTCAAAATTACGAAAATATCCTTTATTTCGAAAATGAAAATCCAGAATTGAAAATAATACATTCCAAAAAAGTAGATGTAGAAGAGATTATTGTATTCCATATGTAAAAATCCATAAAAAAAAATCAAAATCTCATTCAAAAAATCCAGAATTGAAAATAATACATTCCAGAAAAAATTATCCGAAAAAGATTATTGTGTTCTAGAAAAAATTATCCAAAAGAGATTATTGTATTCTGGAAAAAGAGGTTCGAAATGTAATTTTATATATATCCCATTTTTTTAAGGGTATTTTTGTTTTTTTCCCCTATAATTGGATGTAGGGATATGGTGCAAGAAGCAATTGCCCTTTTCAAGGTGAAGCAAAAGTCTCAAATATAACCCAAACAAAGTAATGGCAACTTCTTCCTCACCTCTACAAATTTCTTCCTGCACCCCCTTACTTTTCGAAAAGACTGTTTTGCCCCTACTAAAAATACTTTGGGATTATTTCTTCCGAAATATTTTCGGAACGTCTTTTCTGAAACATGAATTATGGATTTATAATCCGGAAATAAATAAAAAATTGTTTCAAAAAAGATATTTTGGAATTATTTTTTGTTTTTCGGATTTTTTATTCTGGATATATCCTTTGCTCATGGAACCTGTATTCTGAAACACCTAAAACTGTAAAAGGTAATTTCAGGTACTATTGAAGAATGTCCGTGCAGAAAGATAAGTGTAGAGGTGCAGGAAGAAACAACCCAAAATAATAGTCTGAAATATCCAAACTGAATTTCGGCCGAAGAATTTGGGTTCAAAAGGATATTATATCATGCACCCCCATTATCTGAGTTGATCGTGTGGTTGTGTGTGAGAGGTTATGCCAGAATAATGTTCCTCAGAATTTTCTGAATTTTTGTTCGTTATTTCTGGTGTTAGTTTATTATGAATTGGGTTCAGATTTCCAAATTCAAAATCTTTGAAGTTTGGTATACATTCTACTACGGTACATATTCTATAATATACTTTTAAATCTGAAAATACATTATCAATGTGTATTTTAGAATGTATTAAAACATTACAGAGTGCATTTTTATATTTGAAAATATATTTCGGAAGCTATAATCTAAAATATTAAAAAAAAACTTATTAATAAAGAAATTATTTATCAATGACTAAAATTAGAGGGATATGACGATACCGACTACATTAATCCACGCAAAAAAAAAATGGAAACAAATTTTCATTAATATTTTTTTTATAAGTAAAAAATAAATAAAATATAATGAGTCATTTTAATCTTTATAAAAAATCTAAATCAAATTTCTAACACTTAACCAGCTAGAAAACTGACAAGCATCATTAATATTAGTGGTCATATGTGCATGAACTTTAAATTTTTTAAATATTGTGCTTAATTTATAAGAATAATTTTATTATTATTAATTTATGGAAATATTATTATTATTATTATTAATAATAAAAATCAATGTTATATAAAAATAAATAAACTTTGTATTAAAAAATAAAATTGTGTATTAAGAAATTAATTTTGTATGACGTGACTTAAAAAAAAATCAGAAAATATTTATTTCAAAATAAATTATATATATATATATATATATATATATAATGTGATTCAAAATATAGAACCTAAACTCTTAGCCCATCAATTTACTTTGAAACAAATAAAAAGCTGGAAAAAGATATTGACTGGTCAATTAGAAATAAACTTTAAAATAAAACGTACAAAATGAATAAAAATAAAATAAATATTGTTTATAAAAAAAAAAGACAAAAACTTATTTTTTTAATTATCAAACAATCAACTAACTCAAATAATTTAATTTAACAATGTTTGAGTAAGTATAAGTATATTATTTATTTATTATAAAAAAAATAAAAAATAAAAATGTTAATTATATTTATAATAAGTGATGAAATAGTCTTTAATCGATGGTGTAATTAAATAATTTTGTAATTAGTTTAAAAGTTCATTCATTTGATCATTATAATTTATAAGTTGTAACTAAAACAAACTTAGCATAAATATTTAATTTGGTTAATATTTTTAATGTAAATGATTTAATATTTTTTCATTTAGAAAACTTTGACGAGAAATAAGAATGACGATATAAGTATGTGTGAAAGTTGTAAGAGAATAATTAATACTAACTAGTGAATTGTAGTAATTATATCCTAGCATTTTTCATTGTTTGTGTAACACAAATTTTCAATATTTAATTTTAAAATATTTTAGTAAATTAAGAAATAAAATATTTCTAAATTTTCTTGTCATGCATATTGGTTGTCTACAATGTACTGAGATAAATAATAATAATAATAGAAACATGTTTATTAAAGGATTAGTATGAGTGGTGAGAGGCTATCGGCCTTTCCAAGACAATCGGCACATCTATTTTTACATCTATTTTTAAGGTATAGCAAACAATGGATTTGGATAATTTTGGTACATTCTTGTTTAATATTTACTCATTTCAATCTATAATTCCATCAAATCTTTATTTTATTAATAATAATATTATTTTCTATTTAGGTTATTATCAAAATTTACACACATATATATATATGGATATTAATAATTACCATCATAAATAGTTATTATGAGATTTTGAAGTTAATAATTATTACCTTTCTAAATGTATATATAGGTATCGTTTAAACTTATTAATCAACCCAAAAAATATATATTCTAAATTAAAATTAAGAAGTACACAATACCCTAAACACACATTAATTAAATAACATGGAAGGTGTAAGACCGAGAGCAGCAACGTCCCCTCACACCTTTATTTGTTTATTTATTTTCTCATCCTATATTTTTTCTTCAATTTCTCTCTTATAACTCAACTACTTTTAAATATAATCATACATGCGATTGCTGAAGAGTCAAGATACATTTCTACTAGATCAAATTTTTAAATAAATTAAGTTCATTTTTACTCTAAAGATTTTTTATTCTTTGTTTTTATCTATTGCTATAAGAAAATCATTAAATAGTTACCAAATTTAAAAACAAAAAATAATTAGTCACTATATTGACAAAATTATATACTAATTTAGAGACTGAAAAATTATTCAAATCTAAAGTAGTTTCTATTGTTGATAAAAATTTATAAAATGGTTTCTAAATTGGCATCTAAATTAGCTACCTAAGTTTTAGCTATTAATATTTTAAATTCCAAATTAGTCTCTCAAAGACTAATAGATACTAATTTAGAATATAAAATAATAAGTAGTTAAAACCTTAGTAGCTAATGGTTAGATACCAATTTAAAAACATTTTATAATTTTTTATTAATAATAAAAAAACTACTTTAGATACAAATAACTTTTTAGTTTATAAAATTGTCTCTAATTTAGTCAAATAATAACTAATTATTTTGGTATCTAAAATTAGTTTCTATCTAATGATTTTCTTGTAGTGTATGATTTAGTCATCAATCGTAGCGGAGTCCGTTGAGAAAAGTGTTTCTCTCAACTTGATTAAGCTCATACTAAAATTTGATAATGTTTGGATAACTTCTTTTAGATCCCTAGATTTTAGAGTGGTTCTCCTACTTTAAGAGAAATTTTCTCAGGATAAGAAGTTACAGGTAAGGGAAGCTAATTTTAACTTTCAATAGTATCATAGGTTAGAAGATCTGAATGTGGAAGGGACGTGGTCCCGAGTTTCAATTTCTTTTGCAGGGATGTTATTTGATAAAATTGTTTGATTTTATGTTTTGTGAACACATATAAATATTGGATTATATATGAAATGATGAAAAATGTATGAAATTGATGTCATACATTTGAGATAATAATGTATGATTTGTTGTTTGATGGTACATTAAGTATGAAAAACTATGTTTAACAGAAATCATCTAGCTTCACTAATGATTTAAGTCATACAAACTAAGATATCAGGTGGTGAGAAGCTGATGAGGGAGTTCATACACACCGGGTCCCGCTGTAGACACTCGTTATTGAATGTTTAAACTTATCCTGATCCTTGATGTATGAAGTAGATGTTAGTCTCTGGTAGGGGCATACTTAATGAGTCTTCCGGAAGACGATGGATTCATGTGTAGTCAGTGTGATTGAAATGAAATCAAAGTGCTATGGATTGAAATAAAATCCAATGATTGTGATTGAAACTAGATCCATGTGTGGTCTATATGAATGATGGAATTGAAATTGAAATTTTATATGACAACATTTAAAGAAATATTTATAACTGATTAGTATGATTGGTTCTTTTTGCATGAATTAAATATGTTAAGAAATTTCTTTTCATTAGCTTACCCTTGATTTTCTTGATGTGCTGTGAATCGAGCAGATGATCATACAAGGATTGGAGGGTCTAGAAGGCTTTAGAATATAGTTTTGAACCTTATATTGTAAATATTTGTATTTTTATAAGTTCTAATCATGTATTAGGAATATTTTGAAAAACTCTAAGCTTGTACAGAAACATGTAGAACTTGCATTGTAATAGTTAGACGTATTTTTGGGATGTTACATTTAATGGTATCAGAGTGGTTCATCTTAGGATGACCTGAGGATAATGGGTTTATTGTGTTTCTTCTGCGTGTAGATTTTTGTTTAAGTCTAGCTTCAAGATTTAGTTAAAAGTTTATAATAGGACTTTTAACAAAGTTGTTGTTTGAAATCTTGTTTTTTTGTGTTTGAGTCAAACTGGTTGTTATCAATAAAGATGAAAGTATTAAGAATGAAAAGAATCTTGATAAAGTGGTGAGGGTGCACACTCATGACTAAATTAAGATGATTTTCTATCTTAATTCTAAAAGTAAAGTATATTTTTTTTGTATATGTTTTGGGATGGTTATTTCTATGTTATGTGAAGTTGATATTGAACACAAGTTTATTTTAAGAAAATAAATTTAATTAGTGAAAGTGTTTGGTTGTAAATTTTAAAGCGGTCTTTTCATCTAATAGTTTTACACTAACATTTGTTTTAGTGTAATATTATATATATATATATATATATATATATATATATATATATATATAT
>Ga0123342_1003807_pt1 | contig 23739 bp, 13 predicted proteins | sample Turbeawhitnodule_FD_89960 | JGI IMG/M metagenome (GOLD analysis project Ga0123342, IMG submission 89960) | Root nodule microbial communities of legume samples collected from Mexico - Turtle bean Mexico white nodule | ecosystem: Host-associated > Plants > Roots > Nodule | place: Mexico: Nepantla... | reverse complement strand
TATAAATTTTTTTTTTTTTTTTTTTTTTTTTTTTTTTTTTTTTTTTTTTTTTTTTGGCTCTTGCTATTTTGAATGTTTTCTGAAAGTTCACGAAAATGTTTCAAATTTCATAAATTTATAAAGATATTTCAAAATTTTAATTTTTAATATGTAAATTTATTCCTATACAAACTACAAAATCATAATCACAATGCTTTTAAAATAGTTGATAAATCATACCTGCGATTTTTTTAAATATGAAAATTTCTTTTATGTGAAAAATATTTTTTTGAATGTGAATCGAACATAGGCATAAGCAACAATCGAGTCAGATTATATTCTGACTCAATTTCACCAGTTCAGCTTATTTAAAATTCATACAGATTATTTTAGTTTTGAACAAGTAAAATATAGATCGTGAAAAAGATACATGGAATGATTTTAATAATTTTTAAAGAATATTTGTGTGATTTGATCATATTAAAATTGAAATTGAATATTTGTGTATATATTACTAAAATTTAAGAAAAATTATTCACATTTTAATGAAATTGAAAATAGATCAAGGAGGATGGAAAAGGTAAAGAAAAAGCAAAAGAAAGAAGTGAAAAGGTTGTTTGAATTGAAGGAAAAATCAGTGAAAGTAAAGATAAAGTGTTAGTATATTTGATTGATAATAGAATAAATTTGATTCTATATTAATATATTTGAAAAATAATTAAATGTAAAAGAGAAGTTATTTAATTATTTTAAAAAATATATTTAATTATTTATTTTATTAAACAAATAAATAAATTATTAGTGAATAATTACATTTTTTTCTTTTGACAAAAATATTATTATTATAATAACTATCAAAAGAAAAATATATTATTAAATTAAGAAAAGATTTTTATTATCAATTATTATAAAAATAAATATTTTTTTTTTAATTTTGTTGTTTGTAATTTTATTATTGTGTAGGTGTTTTTTTTATTGGGAAGAATTATTTGAATTTTTTTTAAAAAATAATTATTTATAGAGTAAAATTGTAAGAAAATGATTTTTTTTATTTGTTTTAAATTCAATTTTTTCTAAAAATTTAATATTTAAAATTTTAGTTTAAAATAAATAATTGTTAAATTTATCACAATTTAATATTATAAAGAATAAAATTGAAAAACAATATAGTTGTTTTTTTTTTATAATAATATGGTTTTTATAACTTTCTTCTCATGTTTATGGATAAAATTAAAAAAATTGTTTTGTTTTTTGTTTGTTTAAGTTTTGACTTTTTGAACTCTTCCTTGTTTTTCTTAACTTCCAGTCCTTGGAAACAAAAATTAGTTCCAAACCTGACAATTTTTATCCTTATGGACCAGATTTTATTCACCCAAAGTTACATGATTTAACTCATTCAGTCTTTTTAAAAAAATCTTACATATTTAAAAAATAAATATAGTAAATACTTGAAATTTTAATTATCTTTAATCGTTATTTTAGGAGAAATATTTTGCTAGGTTGAAATTCTTTTATTTTAAAATTATAATTTATTGACTAACAAGTAGTTTAACAACACAAAAAAATATAAGTGTTTGGATGTGAAATAGTTTCGTTTTATTAATTTATTTTTTTAATTTTGAGAGACTAAAAAGATTTTACACTAAGAACTAATATCAGTATCTTATCTAACTTAAAAGTATATTTTGAACCAATTATTTTATATTATTTTAAATTATATAAAATTAGGAAAATAAGAACAACAATAATTTGTTATATTCTACATATAATTTTAATATTTTATAACTTGTAGGGTTTAGGGTTATATACTAAGATTTTAATAAATACTTTTACACAGAAAAAGAAGAAGAGGGGAAACATATAATAAAATATATTTAATATTGCATTTAAAAATAAAATTTGAGATAAGATTATATTTAATGATTACCTTCCTATGTACCAATGCACATTGAAGTATTACACGTGTTAATAGCCTATTTGACGAAACACGTGCCCCTTTGGACACAACTACCCCATGGCATTTCCGTTATTCGAGGGCGAGAGCGAGGTCAATTATCGGAAGTCAACAGTTTGAGAAAAATAAAAATTGTGTTTTGGAAATTTTTCTTCTTCTGCTCCTTCTACCATTTTCCTTTCACTTTCTCTTCCTTTCCATCTCTTTCTCTGGTTTCCCCTTCGCATTTTCCCTGCGATAGAGACAACAGAAAATCACGGTTCCAACCACGCCAATGGAGGAAAAGAATGCAGCAGCCTCGGAATCCGCGCACGCCGAATCTAACGGTGTGTCTCATGGCTCCGACCACGGTTGGCAGAAGGTGACCTACGCTAAGAAACAGAAGAAGAAGACCAACAATAGCGTTAACGCCTCCGATTCTCGAGCTAATTCCAACAAGCTCGTTCCAAACGGGACTTTGTCTGGCTCCGATGGCGTTTTCCGGTCCCTGGAGCTGCAATCTGAGGATCGGCGCCGGAAAATTTTGGAGGCGCAGAAGGCGGCCGATGCCGCATACGACGACGATTTCGCGCCGGTCAGATCAAAGCAACGGCAAAAATATGACGAAGATGACGAAGACGACGAGAATGTGGAGCATTACGCGGAGAACGGGAAGGCGGAGGAGAAAAAGGTGAAGCAGAAGAAGCCGAAGAAGCCTAAGGTGACGGTGGCAGAGGCGGCGGCGAAGATCGACGCTGCTGATCTGGGCGCTTTCCTCGTTGATATATCGGTAGGGTATTGTCCATTGAATCGCGCATTTTTAGGTTTTGTTTTTTTGGTTTGATCTGTTGGATCAAGAAGACAATGCGTTTGGATTCGTTTAGTTTGATTTGAATTTGTGTCTTTTTGTTTGTTTTCACATTAGGCATCCTTCGAGAAACAACAGGACATATTGATGATGCGGTTCGCTGATTATTTTGGACGTGCTTTTTCTGCCGTGACCGCATCTCAGTTTCCCTGGGTGAAATTGTTCAGGGAGTCAACTGTGGCTAAGATCACTGATGTGAGTATTGAGTTCCTTGTTTGCTTATTGTTTTCTTCTTTTTAAATATTATATAAAGAGTTTCAATTTGTTAGCTTAATGATTCTGAAGTGTTTAGATTATTGTTGAATGTGGCATGCATGTGGACTTTGAAATTTGTGTGTGAAATTATGATAGCACCCAGGAGTTGTGGCAACATATTGGGCTGGTTCTGTAAATTTGTAAAAGGTACGGACTATTTGTTATCATTGGTCTTATTCAAGCAGTGTCTACATGAACATTGAACTATTTACAGAGATATACATACGACAGTAGGCGCAGACTATACTGCTGAATAAGAAACGACTGTAGCAATAAGATCCGATGTTAAAAGGACGTTGCTTTCTTTTCAAAATAAATATGTAGTAAAATCCTGTGAGGAAACGATACGGTGAAACAAACTGAGTCAGTAATACTTCTGCAGTTTTTTAATTTAGTTGTCATGCGATATAACCGTTTTTGTATGTGTTTTATCTGCAATTTTCAATAGCAAAAGCCCTGATTATTCCTCCAAAAAAGATGGCTCCAATTGGTTTTGTGGGTTGAACTTTTGTGTAACTTCTCAATGTGTGTGATTGCTTTACAGTTTAGAGTGCTCTGTTCTTCATGCACATTTTACTTATATGGCTTCTTTCTTTCTTTGCTATTGCTACTTGAAACTATTTGTTTTAACTTATGACATTGTTTGTTATGATATCATTTATCTCTTCATATATATGAATCATTAAGTGTCTTTGGTGTAGTGAAATTTATTGAGGTCTCCTTCTTAGTGTGTGTCTGGAAACCCATTTAGATCAATGCAAATGGGAATTCACACTTTACCAAGCACAACACTAGGAAGCAACATTTCATATATCATTTGTATCCAATGGAAGTCACTTTCATCTGTAAACTTAACACACTAATTCTGTTCTGATATTGTTCCATATATTGTTAGTTAAGACTTTTCCTAAGTCTTTTGACTTTTTATATATAGTACTGTGTCTTGTTATTGGTGATTTATGACCTCGAGAATCATATTAAAACGCATTCATTCATCAGTTACAGAATCATAGTACTGTGTCTTGTCCTTGTCGTTTTATGGGGTATTGATGTTTGAAGAATATTTTATATTTATTGTACATATTCTATCTTTTAGTGTTTTTCAGTGTCTTGGTTCTACTTTCTGATATTTTTCCTATGAAGTGTATTGATGAATTTCCTTTTTTCCAGACGCCACTTTCTCACATATCTGATGCTGTATATAAAACATCGATTGATTGGATTAACCAACGTTCTCCTGAGGCACTTAGTTCCTTTCTGCTTTGGTCTTTAGATAGCATTCTTGCTGACTTGGGTAGCCAGCAAACTGTGGCCAAGGGTTCCAAGAAAGCTGTGCAGCAAGTTTCTTCAAAATCTCAGGTAATTACACTGAATGCTTGTTTGTGTCTAGAACTAGTGGTTTTTATTCTTCTTTTAAAATTTGGATAATGGAAGTCGCCTGTGTTTGTTGAAACAAAACTAAGCTAAAAGAGAAATTTCAGTACAGAATAGCTGTCTATTAAGGGGAGTTTCTGGAATAACCCATGTGCTGAACAGGTAAGAGGTCAATTGAACAATTTTGTCCCAAAGCATAATTAATTAATAAAGGACATCTTCCTATTTTTTGTTGGAATATTCTCTTATAACCAGATGTATTAGGGGTGATTGGTTAGCTTTCTGCAACTCTATAAAGGGGGCTTTCTGATAACTATTTGCTCAAACAGTTAAGAGGGTAATTGAAAATCTTGTCCTAAAGCATGATTAATTAGCCAACACATGGTCCTGTATAAATCCAAATATTCTCTTTAAACCAAATGCAAAATGGATGCATGGTTGGTTTGAAATTCTATGGATATGCCTTAGTGCAATTTGATTTATCTATATTAATTTATTTATTTGTAAGAAGTTGTTAGCTTTGATATGATAATCTCTGCTTTTAAATGTTCAAATGACTGGATTGCATTAAACACTGCAGGAGCCACAATGTTGCTAAATTATATATTTAGTTAGTTCTATTTATGTTTCCAATTTCTATCAAGTGAAGGAATAGTCAATGTCAAGACAGATAACACAAATAGGTGCTCTTGAGACATATATAGCTGACAAACATCAGAATACACACACAGGCATATATATATATATATACACACTTAATTTTTCTTTTTTCCCTTTTGGGGATTGGGCATTCAGTGAAGTAGGAGGTCAAATACCCATGCTCTTAAATTACCCAATACTTCTGTTTTTTTTCTCTAGAATTAAATGCACCTACAAATGAAACAATTGCTTCCATTTGAATATCCTTTAGGTTATGTTTGACTTAGACAGTTCTTTTGTTCATTGTAGTTTCTGTATCTTCTGTTTTATTGTCTTGGTTTTGTGAAATTTTTATGGTAAAACAATTGTCTTGACAAGTTTTTGTAACTTTGTTTTCTAAAGCACATCAAGCTTTACATGATTTAGGGTTTAGGGTTTTGGGTTTTGAAAGACATATATACTATTCTTTTAGCTCTTCTTTTCACTTGTAAACAGACATTAAGTTCACATTACCTGCAGGTTGCCATGTTTGTTGTTTTAGCAATGGTATTGCGCCGGAAGCCTGATGCTCTTATAACTGTGTTGCCCACATTGAGGGAGAATACAAAGTATCAAGGGCAAGATAAGCTTCCAGTGATTGTATGGATGATAGCTCAGGTGAGGGATAGATGCCAAAATAACAATAACTTAATAGAAATCCCCTAAAAATTGAGTTGTTTGACTTTTAAAGGAGAAATGTAGCATCTCATTTTCCCTTCATTTTATTTATGGTTAATATTTCTGTGTAGGCCTCTGTTGGAGATCTCTCGGTAGGTTTGTATGCTTGGGCACGAAATCTCCTACCCATAGTGATTGGCAAAAGTGGTAACCCTCAATCCAGGGATTTGGTTTTGCAGCTGGTGGAAAAGTATGGAAACAGTTACCCTTTTTTTTATATATATCCCTAATTCATCATTGCTATTGTCATCACCATTGTGTTTTTTTTATTTGACGGCAGAATTTTGTCTACCCCAAAAGCCCGACCTGTTTTAGTAAACAGTGCTGTGAGAAAAGGGGAACGATTAATTCCTCCTTCTGCATTTGAAATTTTGCTCCGGGTTACCTTCCCTCCATCTTCAACTAGAGTAAAGGTAGATATGTTCATCTGGCTTTATATGTTTATATTTGACTGTATCATAGCTCCAAATCTTCAAAAAATGTCAATATGCTGCTGCTTTTATATATAGGCTACTGAACGATTTGAGGCCGTATATGCCATTCTGAAAGAGGTGGCTCTTGGAGGTTCTACTGGAAGTAAAGCAATGAAACAAGTTTCGCTGCAGATATTCAATTTTGCTTTCAAAGCAGCTGGAGAAAGTAGGCTAACCTGATTTTATTATTTTATTTGTGCCTATTTTTTTTTTTTTTTATGAAATAAATGTTGAGAGTATTCTAAAACATGCTGTATTTTTCAGACAATCCTGATTTATCAAAAGAAGCAGCTGGTATTGTTATTTGGTGTTTGAGTCAAAATACGGAATGCTACAAGCAATGGGTGAGTATTTTTGTCTCGAAGCTTTCTCTTTTTGAGTTTAGGCAAGCTTTTGATGTTTTTTTGGATAGAGCAAGACAACTTATTATAAGAAACAATTTCTTTCCGATCTTTTTTACTATATATGGCAATCTGATAGGTAGTGTTCTGATATTAGAGAAAGACTGAGAGTGTTAATCTCTAACTAAACCCAATGCCCCTAATTATCTCTGCCACTCTGTTTATTGCCGCCAACCTTTTCCAAATCTTGATGAAATTGTTACTAACAAACAATTACTCCCTCACCCTACACTAACAGAAGCCATCCCATTGAGCTTATTATCTAACCAACCATGATACTAGATTTACATCTTTGATCTTATTCCTTATTGTATATGGACAGGAAAAAGTTTATCATGACAACATTGAAGCAAGTGTTTCAGCTCTGAAGAAGCTTTCCGATGATTGGAAGGAGCAATCAGCAAAATTGTCTCCTCATGAGCCACTGAGGGATACCTTGAAGAATTTTAAGCAAAAGGTAGTTTCTAAGTCAAGATCTATATTTTCAGTTTATTGTGTCTGGGATTGCTTTCCAACACTGTGACATGGGCTGGTTGAATTGTGTTTTTATTGTACTGAAGTAGCAGAATGTTCGGACATGGTATGTATTGATGTAACTATTTTTGGGCGCAGAATGAGAAAGTATTGACTACCGAAACTGATGCTGCACGTCACGCACACTTCAAGGAGGCCGATAAATATTGCAAGATAATCTTAGGAAGAGTTTCACGAAGCCATGGATGCACATCTTGTTTAACCTTAACAGTTCTTGCTTTGGCTGTGGGTGCTGCCGTTCTATTGTCCCCCGGTATGGAATCTTTGGATTTTAAGAAGCTCTCCGAAGTTTTCAACGTTCAGTACTGAGTACTTGAGAATATTCCGCATTACTAGCAGTTGGTTGCTCCAAACAACAATTTCTTTTCAACCCTACTCATTCACAATGGGCAGCCTCATAATAAAGTGCTTAATGCGGAGATTGTACACTTAGTTCAAATCCTGTTCAGGTATCAGAGAATAGTTGAGGTCAACAATGGTTTGGGGTTTACTTTAGTTAGACTATTTTATAATTTATTTGTTCTTGTGTCTGTTGAGTCTTAATTTTAGTTATCTTATGCCTCCATATTAAGTACGCTGGCAAAATGCCAATGAGGTAACTACAGCTGTATCCTGAAGTTAATTTAGTTGTATCAGAGGAATTTTGGTGTTGCATTGCGAAATCTTTACTCTACCTTTTGCTCTGTTATCATGGGCTCACGCTTTTGTCCTTTTCAGTTGCTTTTTCCTTTTTTATCGATGTTTTGTTTTCCTTTAATCGACCAAATTAAAGAGATATCAAATGGTCGATTCAGTGATTTATAATTGTTGAACCACTCAGTTCGATAGCGTAACTTAGTAAATCAAGTGCACTGCCTTGATTCTGCAGAATGTGTTGAAAGGATTACATTAATTTCCACCTCGGCACGTCGCATATTAATTTGAATCGCTTGACATTACATCAAGGTCAATTTTATATGTTGCAACCGAATCCCATTCAATATTCATGTTGTAATAAAGAAGCAGAAAAATAGGTATTATGCTACATTCACAACAAAGTAGTTTTGGACAACTAAACTTTTAGAATTACGATAGAAGAACTGTTTAGTTGTGTTTTAGTCTAGTTTTATAGATTATCATAATCTTCAGGTTCGGCATATGGGTACTTTGAATATGAACTTCTAATTTTTGAAGGATCTTCAGGTACAGACCAAGGGTACTGCATGGAAGGGTCCCGTGGGAATTTCCTGAAGTTCAAAAATGGTGCCCAAAGAATAACCCTGCAAGATTTTACACGGATGTGCTTTTTGAAATGTGCTGCCAATTGTTACAACAAACAATTTCAAAAGAGAAACAGAGTTTGGTTTTAGAGAAAGAATTGCTCACCCTGGGAAGAAAATGAAGACAAACATGAATTGGAAATACATCTCCAGCAACCCTCTTCTGTACCATCTTTTCCAAAGCCATAACATGATTGCTGGCTGCAATTCACGCAATTATGCACACTTACATATTAAAACTCAGTTTGGATGCTCTTGTTAGATATATATAATTAGGACAAACTTAAAAAGTTTTGAAAGAAAATAACTTACTGGCACCACAAGGAAATAAACAAACAAAACAATCCCCAATTGTGTCAAAACCCAGCTTAGTTCTGGCCGGTTATTCTCTCCTGTCACTGCTAATACTGGTTCCTCCACCTGCTCAAATACCCAACACTTCACTTTTCTAAATAAAAACAAAAACAACTACACTTTTGTAAATACAACACACTTCTAACTTTCTTTTTTTTATCTCACTTTTATGCTGATAATTCTTTTTTTTTTTAATTTTCATTCTTACATTACAATAAATACGTATATAAAAGAAGTTAGGTAAAAGAACAAGGATATAACTAATAAAAGAGTAATTAATATTATCTCTAAAAACAACATGCAAGCAACAACAACGCAAAAAAAACTCAATTAAAATGGAAGAGAGAGAATACCAAGCAATCAAAATCATAAAATTACTTTTAGCTAGGACAATGCTAACCGTGGATGCTGGCAAAAGAATAAAATGAAAACTTTCTAACTAGAATTACTATCAATCCATTCTACTGTCATCTTTAATGCAATCAAATTAAAATATTTCTATTAATTATTTAATGCTTGTTAGGATTAAATTTTTAAATAAGGAAAAAAAAATCATAAACTAAAATTGACTCATGAACAAGTTAAAAATAAAATTTTAGAAAAGTTGTATAAACAAGTATTTTTCAATTAACTTATGTTTTAACTAACTTAATTTGTCAAGTTCTAAAGTGATCTCTAATATAAAAAAAAAACTAACTTAGTTTAGGAAAAAATAATTTCAATTCTTCTCTGTTGGAGGAGTTAATTACTCAAACATGCTCACAGGGTATAATTAAAATAATTTTTCTCTAAGCATTTCTATGAAAAATGATAAGAAGACAAAACTCCATTAAAGAAACTGTTTCAAATAAATCCTTAGAATACATGCTAGGAGTAATCCTTTAGAAAAATGCAATATTAATGTTACCAACAGTCTTATGGCAATTCACCATAGCTATATACACTTATTGATTATTTAAGAAGAGAATCTTTAGGTACTTGTTTGGTGGAAGAGTAAGAAGAAGTGAATTTGGGTGTAGAAAAGTCTCACCAAGGCCAAGAGGGCACCAATATGCAGAGCCAAATTGGTATAGTTTAGAGTGACACCATTATCTGCTTTGTGGGTGTTGCATGTGACCTGCAATGAGTTGAGGTTAGGGAAGTTATTGAATGAAAGGGGTTAAGAAGAAGTATGAGATAATGAATTGGAAGATGAAAAAGCAAAGTACAGTGTTTTTGTGATATGATCTTTTGTGCTTGGAAGCAAAGAAGAGAGAAGTAGTTCCAAGTGAGGAAGAGGGAAGAGAAGGCAGAGCTTTGGGAACATGGAGGCTGAATGAGCACCTCATCTTTGTTTAGAGCTCTCACTTTGCCTCCTTATCACTTCACTTCCATCAAAATTATAACCAAAAACTGACAAAAAACTAAATGTGTGGATTTCAGATTATATCACACTCATCCACTACCACTTTTTTCTTGTCCATTCAACTTATGCTCATCAGGTTAATGGACAAAAAATAAAATTAACCTTTTTTTATAAATTAAAATTAGTTTGTATATAAATTATTCTGTATAAACTTTTGTGTAATTTTTATATTTTTTATTTTTAACTTAAAAAATTTAACATATTCCATTTTTCCTAGAAATTCTTATTGAGAAATGCGTGTAAATGTTTTTCATAAACCTGTTTGGTTGAGTTTTTTTAGTAACTGTACATTTAAAATTAAGTTTTTGAGACTAGGATTTCAACGTTAGATTAGTGGCAAGGATTCCCCTGATGCGTAGACTTGCGTTTTAATAGGTTGGGTTAATATTTTTAGTTCCTTAATTTGTTTAGATACGTCTCACTACGTTTTTTTTTATATTAAAAAATAAAAAATAGTTAAAAAATGAATTTTCTGTATTATATTATTTAAAACATTTAAATATACAATGTTTTTAACTTAATTATTAACATTTACAAATTGTAATTGTTAATTATAGTTGATGCAAAGGATTTTAACAATCACTAATACTGTTTAATTACTTTTAATTTGTGATTTTATTTTGATTTAATTAAGTTTTAAGTCTCTTATATAAAGTTATGTATTTTTAATTGAGTTTGTATTATTATTTTTTTAATACTATTTTTTTTTTACATTTTTCATTCAGTTTTTATTGTTTAATTTTTTTTAATAGGATAACTCTTATGTTGTCTCACCATCTCTTTTATTTGTTTTTATGTAAAAAAAATATGAGTTTTTGTAGTGAGTATAAATTGATATTGTCATTAATGTAATTTAAAATTACAAGTAACTTTTATTTTCTTATTGGAAGACATTTTCGATAACAAAGTCGTCATGCTTCCCAATGACTTCTACGCCATCATTTACGATGATCAAGAAAGTAATTAACGTAGTCATCACCATTAATATAAGTGACAACGACAATCTATTATTATTCAACACTTTTAATAAAAGTCAATTTTCATTTTACATTATTTTACATTAACCACATTACCGTTTTATATTAACCACAAAATGTCACATTCTTAACACATTTTCAAATTTGCGAATAAGTATTTAAACCCACAACTTTTGAAAGAATTTGTGTTGTCCATGAAACAAGTAACCAGGTTATGATAAGCTTATCTTACCGTGAAGAAAATCATCTAAAGTTTTAGAAGTAGAAAATTGAGGTGGAACTTGGTTTGTTTCAAGAAATCGCAAGGATTAATAAGGAGATAATAATTATCAATTTATACGCAATTATATACAATTATACACAATTAATTTGATAGTGATAGAATCTCATGATTAGTGGATCACCACATAATTAACTTGTAATTTGAAGATAAAGTCTTCATACACGTATACAAGAGAATAAAGAATTATCATTTCTTAATTTCTTACCACCTTCTTATATATAATATAACAAAAGTTTAAGGTCACGAATAGTGGCAAGACCTTGATGATGCCAAAGAGTGAAATTATATTCGTCAAGTTTGAGACTGGTGGAAATTGTAAATTGTTAAATAGAAGCGGAAACCATTTTGAGAGGAGAGGGATGAACATTTGAAGAAGAAGGAAGAAGTGGAAGAAGAAGCCATGAGTCAAGAAAGTTGGATCATGCTACCATGTTAACAAGAAAAAGAATAAATGAAAGGCATGGAGAAAGAGAAAAATAAAATTGATTTATTTAATACGTACTTAACACAGTTACATATAATAACTAAATCAAGTAATATGGTAAGCAAGATAATAGGAGAAGACAACAGCACACCAACCATCCAACCACCTAATGAAAAATTAAATGATACAACCTCAATTGATTTTTATTTTTTTAATATTTTATATTAAGAAAATTTAATAGGGATTCAATTGAAAATATTAAATTTACGAGATTTAAAAGAATTAAGACTTTTATTTATTTTTAACTATTTTAGACAATTACTTTTGAAAACGTTTAAATTTTTGGGTTTAAGCATATACAATTGTATATTTATATTAATACAAATAATTTGATCTCCAATTAAAAATATTAATAAAAAAATTTTGACATTCTCAATTTTTGTGATGAAAAAAAATATAATATATTTAATAGAAATAAGTAGTAATGGATTTAAGAAATTAAAGAAGATAAAAAAAGATAAAATATTTACATCACGCTTAAAAGTTGGTAATTGTCTTAACCGTTTGTCATGCTTCCTTAAGAAAAATCATTGTAGTTATTGTACTTAGACTTACTTTTTCTAATAATTATTTCATCAATTTTTACATTTTAAATTTCTCTCAAGCTATTTTTTAGGTGGTTAAGTTTTTTTACAACTTTATCGACATGCACGATGTCTTTCATGTCTTTTGAATTTTCATATTTACAAACCTATACTTTAAGTTTGTTCAGTTAAAGACATTAATGAATCAATTAAACAATTTAACAATATATATTAAAATTAAAGAAGAAAATTATAAAAAGAAAAAATTGGAGAGTGACTCCCTTAGTATTTTTAGTCTATCTCACCTCGTTTTTGGCACGTTATGTGAAAATAGGTCAAATTGACTTATTTTGTCACCTTATATTCAATTAAAGTTAAAAAAAAACTTAGAATGAAGTAGAAATCTAAACTTCCAATAAAAAGATTGATATTGTGTTAGTTAAATAATATGGATAATATATATTTGAAAGGTGATTTTTTTAAATATATCTTTTCTTAAATACAAACATAAACCCTCTCGTCTTTGTTTATTAAATTAGAGTCATTCATTTTGCATGTTAAGAATTTGGTTAAATTGGATTGATATAATAAGTGACAGCATAAACATAGACAATTAAATAAAGTTATAAATTTAAAGTAATTTCAGAATCATTAAACTAACAAATTGAAACAAGTTGTATGAAATATTGTTAACATTATTCGAACATCCATTCATTTCGCATAATTAATGTTTGTTGTTTTAAATTTCTTCTCTTCCATGTGTTATATTTAGAATGATAAAAGTTTATATCTTTCATATGATTACTATTTTTTATTTTAATATCTATTATCTTACCTATAGAGTTTGTATATTGAAATAACCTTTTTAAATTAAATTTATATTATTAAACATGAAATGATTTTTCATTATTAACTTCACATACCACAAATTTTAATAATATTTCAAAAACATTTAACATTACTTGTATGATATTTTAAAATAATTTTTATTTCATGGAATGAAGTAACAAAAATAATTGTAGTTTCCCCAATAAATGAACAATAGCATACTCATTTAAACAATTTTTTTCATATCACACTAATCAAGATAATCTAACACATTATCACCACCTAATATTTCATGAATAATGTCTCGTTTAAGGTGAATTTAATATATTATGTCCATTATACTTATTTGATCAATATATTTAAGAATGCACACGAATCATGTTTACTTGTCACTCAACTATTATTCAACCATATGGAAAATTAAAACTATTGTGTCCCTAAACAAAAAATTCACCCTTATACCCATAATATTCAACTTTATACTAAGAACTATTTTAATTTTTTATCTCATGATTGTGTCTACAAATGGTCATATAACACAAAATGAAAAATGTGTTCCCTTTCAATGTAACTCTCCTAAACTATTTAGAATCTCATTCAAGTGCACCTTCTTTATTTGAAAAAAAAAATACGATTTGATTTAGGTATCCTCAGTGACATAACATTGAAAAAATTGTATTACCGTCAACCTAAAGTTACAAATGTCAATCTAACTATCTATGATGCTAGCAAAATATTAAATTATGTCTATGTAGCCCTAATGATTGTTTCGAAGTCCCAATTTTCTTTCAATATCATCATTGAAATATACACTATGTTTATAATATCTACTAAAAAAAATTATTTTCATCAATACTGATGTCAAGTACGTTTTTTATTTTTCTATCAACATCAATACTGATTATTTTCATTTAATGTTAATTGAGATTGAAGTAGTAAGGTTATTTTTTTTTCAACATTGATCAAGATTATTTATCCCATCGATGTTAATTAAGATTTTCTTGGTTAACATTGAAATGTCTTTTTTTTTATGTTAGCCAGACCTTTTTGCTAATTTGGTGTTTTTCTATAAATGTTAATAATTTTTTTATTAATATTGTTGAGATTATTTTTATACCAAAGTAAATCAAAATTATTTCTTAACAAACATTTATTAAAATTTTCATCATCAATGTCAATAAATTATTTTTTATTGATCTTAACAACATTTTTCGTTTAATATACTTCATGGTTATATTCGAATCATTTGTCACTCAAAATAGTTTTTTATCAATCAATTATTGTTATTTTTTTTTGAAATTGGTTAAATATTTTCTTATTATTAAATATGAAAATTTAGACCAAGAACTCTTTTAGATGATATGAGGGGATAAAATATTTTAACTAACATTAATTAAAAATGATAATAATAAAATCATAATTAATGATGCTTTTCTATTAACATGAACTGAAAAAATAATGTAGATTTTAGTAAAAAAAATAAAGGACACATTATAAAATATTTAATTATTAAATATATTTGATATTTTTTTTATATTTAATGATCATGAAGTACTCTTTATCAAAATAAAAAAATAAAAAATACGTTTGTCTATACATAATAAAACAAATACTTAAAATTTGATATATTTTTCTCAATATTATGAAATTCTCTAATTTAGCCTTGTTATGTTATGGATGGCTGTGAAACTTTTTATTAGTATTGTCAAGTCAGTCTGATTATGTTGTCAGCTATGACAGAATGAATGTACAGACAACTTTCAAATTTTGTGACTTTATAAATTATCATTTATAAAACTACCAAATTTACATTTTATCAATTTTTTTGATAGGATTTGCATGATATCATAGAATACTAAATTATCATCCTTAATTTGTAGAAAAACTAAACTAAACTGTACCAAATGTTTTTTTCATTTATAAAACTTGAACTTGATAATACTTTTACTTTTTACTCATATGTATTAAAACATTGTAATTAAAAATTCAACTTAGTTACAACAATGTTTAGAATTACTGTAAAATGCAACAATTGAACTCTTTTAAAATTTAATAAAATCCCATAATTTTGAAGAAAATATAATGATATATCTGCAGTTGGATAATGAAAATAATTTGGAGTTGAAGAATAACCAGTTGAGTTGTGATTGTGGAATGAGGCCAACTACAAATTTACTTCTCTCCCTTTCATAACAAATTTCATTTCCATCATATTCAATGTCCTTCATTGCAAATAGTTAACAATAACTAATTACCAATTATTGCAGCATTGAGACACCCACCCATGCTAATAATACTACATCATCATCGTCATAATAAAATAAAAATAAAATAATAATTATAAAAAAAGAGAGTTATTAAAAAGAAAAGGAAAAAAAGAAAAAACGATGATGATTCACAGCGAAGGAGGGGCCGCAAAAAGCCAAGGTTGTCGGAATTGGATTTGATTCTTCACTTGGGCTGAGTCTTACGGATTTCTCCGATCGAAGTTCGTCACTTTCTCTCTCTTGATCGACACCCACCACGCGTTAGAGAGAGAAACCCGAGAGATCGGAGATGGGTACGCTTCAGTCTTGGAGGAGAGCCTACGGTGCGATCAAGGACACCACCAAAGTGGGTCTTGCCCATGTCAATAGCGATTACGCGGTAATCACTGTTTCCAAAGATAGGATCTTTCTTTCATTTTATATATCAATATCAATTTTGCTTATGTGGGGTGCTTCTTTGATATTCATTCGTTCCCAATTTTAGGATTTGGATGTTGCCATAGTCAAAGCTTCGAACCACGTCGAGTGTCCCCCCAAAGAGAGGCACCTCAGAAGTGAGTGATTTGTGGGTTTCAGATCCGAATTTATTTGATCTTCTTTTTGGTTTGGCATGGAGAGATGATGTTCATCAAGTTGAATTTTTTACGGCTTTGTTGTAGAGATTCTGTTTGCCACGTCTGCTGTTCGACCAAGGGCCGATGTTGCTTACTGTATTCACGCCCTTTCCCGGCGGTTGGCAAAGACGCGAAATTGGACGGTAGGTTGATGATGACATGGTTCATGTGATCGCTTGATTGATGTACAATTTGATTTTGTTTGAATTTTCGGTGATTTGTTTGCATGTGCTTTCTTGGGCTTGGATTGTTTATTTACTTTATGGATTCATGTTGTTAGGTTTCTGGCATTTCTTGTTTTTTATATTCCTCTTGGTAGGAAAAGAGAAAATAGAGATTGGTGTCAAATTTGGAAGTAGTTCATCACTGTCAAATTCTTATTCGGATTCATGATGTGAAATTCCGGATGTAATGAATGTAAAACTAATGATTATTTGGATCCTCCTTCCTAATGGTCTGGTGTTGGATTTGTGCTATTTCTGAATTTCGATGATGACTTGTTGCATGTGGCCTACATGACAACATATGCTGAAAGATTTTTTTTACGAAGGATTGAATTCAAATCCATTTTGATTGAGGATGAGATAGTGGATCCAATTTGTTTGATAATTCCATTTCTTATTAGTGCTAAAAACTGCATTTTCCTTACATTTTGTTTAACTTGCCACTGGTTTAGATGGTTTCTCATATAAGTTTATTATTATATGCCAAGAAATTGTATTCAGTATTTCCCATCATGTTGTGAGGTTGTCAGTGTCTGCTTTTCTCACATGTTATTTAAGGATCAAGCAAGCAGTGATCAGAGGCTCAGAATTTGCTTTGTTTTTTTATTTTCATTTTCAGTTTATATGTTTTCACAAATAGCTACATAAAAGCCACCTTATTTTCATTTTTTTTCCTGTTATTAAACTTTGGTGATGGAAATGTTGAAGTTTTTTTTATACCCCCTTAGTAGTTAATTTTTATAGTTGTTTGGGAGAGAATGGTATTCCATCAAACAAAATGGCCATTATTTTTTTTCTCATTTTTTTTTCAATTACTGGTTAGAAACATGGGAAATTCTTGTTCATTTAATTTAATGGAAGTCCTAAATACCACCAACATGGTTTTAGTTATTTTTCTAAGATGTTTTCATCAATTGAGCATATAATATTTACTCGATTTATGCCTAGGTCTAAGCAATGTCAGTTTTATGAGCATCAAATGTTTTCTTTGTATCTGTATTTTTAACATCAGTTTCTCATTATTGTTGTATAATGCGTATACATGTATATATAGATGTAGATGTAGGAATGCTTATATTTCACTTCCATCTGGCTTGTTCACAGGTGGCATTGAAAACACTGATAGTCATCCATAGGTTATTGAGGGAGGGTGATCCTACTTTTAGAGAAGAACTTCTGAATTTCTCACAAAGAGGACGGATTCTCCAACTTTCGAATTTCAAGGATGATTCTAGCCCAATTGGTTAACTTTTTTTACCCTATCATCTTTATATTGTATTCTTTAACTTTCATATGGGCTTATGTTAGGTTTCTAACTGTACTATCTAATTTTGTTCTCGTATAATTTTATTTGCTTGTAGCTTGGGATTGCTCTGCCTGGGTACGTACTTATGCACTATTTTTAGAAGAAAGACTTGAATGTTTTCGGATTCTGAAGTATGATATTGAAGCTGAGCGTCTACCCAAACCTGCCCAAGGGCAGGAGAAGGTAATATCAATAAACATCTATCGTACTCTTTTGGGATTATTGGTACTAGTAGCATTTGCTGGTCTAGTAAATAGTACCCAACTTATTCTGCATCATGTGACAGTTGGGGATTCTTGGTTTAATATTTGGTTTATCTTTTTACCCTTGAAATGTTTATCTTGAAACTGCAAGGTTTTGGCAAGAAAGAAGTCCTTTGTGTGGGTGTGTGTATTTTCACTCATGTTTTAGAGGTTTCCAAGTATGATTAGTTAGAGAGGTTGAAACTTGGAGGGACAGGGATTCAACTTAAATGGAAGGAGGGGTAGAAGGGAGTGGCATTTAGATTTGTTAACGTTGGGTAAACAAATCTGTGGTTCAGTTGTAATAAGGGGAAATCATTGGATGAAAGATTTTTCTGCTTGTTCTGTTTATTTTTCAGTCAAGCAATAAAATCACTCTTTTCTCTTCTTTATTCCATTGTGCTATGATGCATATGAGTATCAGATATGACACTTATCCGATACTGCGATTCGTATCATCTTGAAAAATATAGAATATAATATGTTTAGATATAGTTGAAGTGTGTATTTATGCATATATATATATGTATATATATATATATATATATATATAATTCACAAAATAAAATAATTGCTATTGTAATTTTTTAAAAACCATACTAAAATTGGAAATCAATACTAAATATTATTCAAATTGAATATACTAAATATACTAAACTCAAATGTATATATGAACTAGAAATTACAAATTATAGTTTTAAACATTGCTAAATATAAAATAGAAATTGTAAGTCACTACTAATTGCCTATTTGCCTAGAAATAGGAATAATATCAATTCCGTCCCCTCCTTGAGCATCATTTGTAAATAAGGCAACTTCCATATCTAGATAATGCTGCCACTCTATGGTTTCCAACATCATAAAAGTCATCTCATGCATCTCCACTAATGTCCCACATCTTAGTGCTCCCCTGGTTATATTCTTCACTTTTCCTGGCCAAAAGTCATCAATTAGTATGCACATAAGCCAAGTCTTCTGTTCTTTTAGGATTCAACCTATTTCTTTTTAATGAGTGAATGAATGAATACGTACTCCAATTTTTTTCACAACAAGATGATGAGCAAGGTTGCACAATAAACTTCAATGCTAGCTTTTGAAGGAGAGGTTCAGAATAACCATGCATCACCCACCAATATTTAGGATACAATATCCACCTATCTCCAATTGAGTCAAATGAATTAAAGTTATTTGATTTTGATGAGAAGTCAGCATATTCAAGTGCAACCTTTCTTCTCTCCTTACTAGTTGCTAAAAACTTTTTCAAACACTTATTCCTTTCCCTAGAAATCTCTTCCTCCTAATGTGGGGATCCTATTTGAAGTTTCTTGAAGTCATTCTTCACTGTAATACCTATAAGTGCAAATGGAGAATTTTTTTTTTATAAAATTAGTAACTTTCCAATGATTTACACATCTAAATTATTAAAAAGATGAGAATTGATAGGATAAATTTACCAAGGATTCAAAGAGTGAGCCATGCAATTGAGAGGGGTGCAACTTTTAGTCCATCTATTGTACATTATAAACAACTTCATAAAATGATGATGTATCTTTTTCTTCTTTCATATATACATAGATGGAGTCATAAGAAGAAATTGGTGGTGTTGTTGACATTTGTTTACTCTCCAAGTCATCGTAAATAAAACATTGCCTTTGTTTAAAAATAAATAAAATAAATAAAATAAATAATAGGAAAGTAGTAGTAAAGAATGAAAAAAAACTAGTCTATGAAGGAAAGAAAAATACCTTAGGAAGAAGACAAAAGAAGAGACAAAATAAATTGTGTCAAGCACTCCCTCGTAAATCTCCAAACAGTGTGTATAAGGACCTTGGATTAATTTGCTATCTGTATATCTCTGGTTTTTACTTTTCTTTGTAAAAAGATTAATTGATTAGAGTGGAAGAAATTCAATTGAATACTTTTATTTACATTATTGGAATTGTGCACATTTTTATTTAAATTATCTTGCATTGCTGTTTGACATTAAAAACTTCTGAATGTTTAGTAATGGATTTATTGGATATTTTATATTGTGTTTGATTTTCAAGGTCTTCATGTTTAATTGTTCTTTCAAGTAGGGGTACAGCAAGACCAGGGATTTGGATAGTGATGAGCTATTGGAGCAGTTGCCTGCTTTGCAGCAGCTGTTGCATCGTCTTGTTGGTTGCCGGGTAAAATTGTGTATCTATTTTTTTTTAAGTTGACAAGTTTATATCAATTTGTTTTAATGATCTTTTATAATAGTACTTTTTCTGATAAAACAAAGTGATTATGTGCTTGATTTTACAGCCAGAGGGAGCAGCTGTTAGCAATTATGTGATACAATATGCTTTGGCTCTGGTATATTCATTTATTCCTCTTGATCTAAATTTCCTCTTTGTAATTGGCTCAGGGATATAGAATTTACAGATACAATATATAAAACGTTTCTTAGTATGTTGATTTTGCAGTTATGGAAGTTTTTCTTTGATTTCTATTTATATGGATTAAACTTTAAAATTTGAATGTTGGGTTAGAATTTTGAAGTTTGATTGGGACTGAGGCTATCATAAATATTAGGTTGTTAATAGTTGGAACTGATTTCAATTGTTTCCGTAATAAACTCTGTTTAGGAAAGGAACAACAGCATGGCAACAATTTGTCATCATTGTTAAATGATTCCTTGTTAGTAAATAGTTGTTAATTTGGGGCTGATGTAACTGATGACCAACTTGATATTGATCTTGCTTCTTTTGTTCATTCTAGGTACTGAAAGAGAGCTTCAAGATTTATTGTGCTATTAATGATGGCATTATCAATCTTGTTGATAAGGTAAATTTGTCTATCCTTATTTATGCAATGAGTATCAAATTTAAATAACGTGTTATATACTGAAAAATAATAATTTCCTTGTAGTTTTTTGAGATGCCCAGACACGAAGCTATCAAAGCCCTTGAAGCTTACAAACGTGCAGGTCAACAGGTGATATTTTTTGCTGCTTTTATTACTTTAAGCTAAATACTTGGCTTTTTCATTTTACTTTCATGATGTGGTGCTTGTATTAAACACCCAAATTGCTGCAGGCAGCAAGTCTATCTGATTTCTATGATGTTTGCAAAGGGTTGGAACTTGCTAGGAATTTTCAGTTTCCTGCCTTAAGAGAGGTATGTCTACGCTTACTGCAATCTCATGCTTTGATTTAAATAGCTTTTCCTGTTCATTTTTTATGTGGATTTCCAATTGTTTGCATTGTTGATTCTTTAGCCTCCACAATCTTTTCTTACTACCATGGAAGAGTACATTAAGGAGGCACCACGAGTGGTTACAGTTCCAAGTGAACCATTGGTTAGTATCGTTTATTTAAGTTATGCCGAGCGTAGGTGTCACAGTTCCTTTGTAAATTGGTTTTGTTGTGATTATGTTTAGCTGAATTTTGGTTGGACAACAATGTATATTTTTCCATGTTTTCTTTTACATTCTAGTTCTAGCCACTAATTTATTGTGTTGTATCAACAGCTACAATTGACTTACAGACCAGAAGTTCTTGCAATTGAAGATACCAAACCATCTGTTGAAGAACAGGAGCCTCCAGTTCCTGTTGATAATAATGTTGTCTCTGATTCTGAACCCGCACCTCATCCACCACCACCACCATCTCATAACAATTTTGAAACTGGAGACCTGCTGGTAGGCTTTTGGATCCCCAAGGTATATGTTTTTTTTATGATTTATTTTCCTTATTCTGTCCTTGTTGCAGGGACTGAATGACAATGCGCCTGATGCATCACTCATAGAGGAAAGAAATGCTCTTGCCCTAGCCATAGTCCCCACTGAAATCGGTGAGTTATATTTTTCTGCTTAGCAACATTTAGTGGATTGTTTTGCTCATCCTCCGAAATGTGACTGTTTTGTGCTCATAGGCACTACATCAGCTTTTAACTCAACTTCTGCTCAAACAAAAGATTTTGATCCAACTGGATGGGAGCTTGCCCTGGTCAGCACTCCAAGTACTGATATTTCGGCAGCAAATGAGAGACAATTGGTAGGACCTTCACGTGACCTTTTCTAGATTATTAATATATATGCATTGCTATTACTGTGAAAAGTTTCGCAATTGTAAACTACGTAAAAATAAATTCGCTGTTGATTATTGGCCGACATCTAGTAAAGTATAGATCACAAAGGAACTTTCATATCAATAAGTTAGTTTCCACTCTATTATATGCTCCCAAAGTCAATGTATTATATGATTCCTAAGCTATAATATTTTAACTATTTATATTGGTAATATTTACCACGGATAAACCTAATAGTATCTCATAATTCAACCGAGTAACCAATGAAGATTACATTGTTCAATAAATTATTTGATGGCACTATCATCAATAAGATTTGGTGTTAATCTACTGTTAAAACATATGCATTACAAACAGGAGCTAAGGGTACACGTCATTTGGTTGTTTAGATCCGCTATGAATCTTTTATCACGAGACGTTTGATCTGTGAATGTAGGCTTTTTTCTGACACCAATAGGGTATAGGGTCCATACGTATTTAACTTAACTGCCTGATGAACATAAGTGTAGATGGTCCACAGTGAATGATGAGATGTCTAATTGAGCTGTGTTTGATATTTTGATCATTGAATGTCAGGCTGGTGGATTGGACTCTCTCACTCTTAATAGCTTGTACGATGAAGCGGCATACAGATCTTCTCAACAACCACAATACGGAGCACCAGCCCCAAATCCATTTGAAGTGCATGATCCATTTGCTTTATCAAACAGCGTCCCTCCCCCTCCTGCTGTCCAAATGGCAGCAATGCACCATCAAGCAAATCCTTTTGGACCTTACCAACCATTTCAGCCTCAGTCACAGCCACCACAGCAGCAGCAGCAGCATATGTTGATGAACCCAGCAAATCCCTTTGGGGATGCAGGATTTGGAGCATTTCCCCCCAATCCTGTTTCTCACCCACAGAACAATCCATTTGGAAGCACAGGCTTGCTATAAGAATGCATATCTTTTTGGAGATAGGAGGATGTATTTAATCAATCAAGTTGGGTTGGTTTTGAGGAAATTGTAACATGGGTTTCTCATTTGTTGCTAGTTATAGATGTTTTCTGGAATGAGAGGGGTTGTGCCTTGTAAAATCGAGATAACACAATGTATTGATCATTTTATGATATACATAATGGTGGGATCGCTTTTTTTTAACATTTCCCAAATCCAGTAATTGGAATGGAATACTTTTACACATGTTCATATAATCCAGTATTGTGTTGTTGTATGGTTTGTATTATTAGATAATGCATCATACTGTTAAGTCTTTAACTGCTGCAAATGAAGTTTCTTGTTTATAACTAGGGGGAGGGAACTAAAATTGAATCATTCTGGGATTGTTTCTTTTTCTCATATCTAATCAATGCCAATGATTCTGACTTTTTTCAACATTTGAATTCCAAATGTATATCTTATATTATTATGATATTTTTTACTTTAGAGCATATATTAGGTGGTGTGTGTGTATATATATATATATATAAAAAAAAAATTATCTGTATCTATAAGATCAAGTCTTCAGAAATGGCAGGATATGTAGAAAAAGTAAAGTATAGGTTCCCATGAGTGGTATAAGAAAAAGAGAAAAAAAAAGGAAAAGTTAAGTATTATCTGAAGTTGAATGATGAAAGAGTTTGAGCATGAAGGGATTGATATGAGTAGTGTACGTGTGGTATATATATATATATATATATATATATATATATATATATATATATATATATATATATATATATATATATATATATATATAGTTGTG
>Ga0123342_1003806_pt1 | contig 23739 bp, 10 predicted proteins | sample Turbeawhitnodule_FD_89960 | JGI IMG/M metagenome (GOLD analysis project Ga0123342, IMG submission 89960) | Root nodule microbial communities of legume samples collected from Mexico - Turtle bean Mexico white nodule | ecosystem: Host-associated > Plants > Roots > Nodule | place: Mexico: Nepantla... | reverse complement strand
TCATAAAAAATGTAAAAAGGTATAAATTCATAAATTAGGGATTATTTTATATGTAAATTAGCAATAAATCTTCATAAGTGCCTATATTTTAATATGAAATATTACTGAAATTAGACACTTATCCGCACTTGCTCAAATATAATTATGCTCATTGGACGGTGATTAAGCTATAAGCTAGATAGTGTGATTATTATGCAGTAAATAGCTCCTAAATTAAATTATTAACTCGAACACAATTTTTCTCACCATCTCTCTTGCAACACAATTCACTAATGCCTCTTATAAATTAAATCCACATGGACATAAAACCCCTAATTTGCTTGATCTTACAGAAAAGTACAGTAATGTGACAATTGGAAAAATTAAGACTAGAAAAATGATATAATCAAGGAACAGAATAGTGAGTTATGCTAGCTTTTTGACAGTAACTAAACTATAAAAGAAACACATAGTACCCTTCAGCTTATTTATATTAGCTCGAAGGTGATTCATTTTCAGTCCCACCATGTCAGCTACTTCTACCATGGTTGTTGTAGAGTCTAACACTACCTCCTCTCTTTCTTTATATTCTTTAATCAGCTTATCCTTCCCACTATCCACCTCAATTCTGACCTCCTTCCTGTCCATCCTCAATTTCTAGCAAGTCTACTTTTCTCACCATCTCTCTTGCAACACAATTCACTAATGCCTCTTATAATTTAAATCCACATGGACATAAAACCCCTAATTTGCTTTATCTTATAGAAAAGTACAAGTAATGTGACAATTGGAAAAATTAAGACTAGAGAAATGATATAACCAAGAGTAACTTGAGTTATGCTAGCTTTTATTGACAGTAACTAAACTATAAAAGAAATACCTAGTACCCTTCAGCTTATTTATATTAGTTCGAAGGTGATTCATTTTCAGTCCCACCATGTCAGCTACTTCTACCATGGTTGTTGTAGAGTCTAACACTACCTCCTCTCTTTCTTCTTTCTTTATATTCTTTAATCAGCTTATCCTTCTCACTATCCACCTCAATTCTGACCTCCTTCCTGTCCGTGATTAAGCTATAAGCTAGATAGTGTGATTAGTAAATAGCTCTTAAATTATTTCCTCAGTCACTCCATCAATATATTGTAACCAATTTGTATATAATAGATCAAGCGTACCACTCGAACACAATTTTTCTCACCATCTCTCTTGCAACACAATTCACTAATGCCTCTTATCATTTAAATCCACATGTGGACATAAAACCCCTAATTTGCTTGATCTTATAGAAAAGTACAAGTAATGTGACAATTGGAAAAATTAAGACTAGAGAAATGATATAACCAAGGAACAAAATAGTAACTTGAGTTATGCTAGCTTTTATTGACAGTAACTAAACTATAAAAGAAACACCTAGGTACCCTTCAGCTTATTTATATTAGCTCGAAAGTGATTCATTTTCAGTCTCACCATATTAGTTACTTTTACCATGGTTTATGGTTGTTGTAGAGTCTAACACTACCTCCTTTCTTTCTTTATATTCTTTGATCTCTCACTATCACCTCAATTTGCTTTATCTCTATCTTCAGAGCATTGCCGTGCAGACGAGTTATCCCAGTATGCAAACTCACCATAGCAAAAAATGAAGCACACAACATAAATAATCAATTGAAAAAATGAGAAATAAAGAAAATGAAGCACAACAACAATAATCAATTGAAAAAATGAGGAATAAAGAAAATGAAGCACAACAGCAATAATGAATTAAAAAAATGAGCAATAAAGAAAATGAAGCACACAACCACAGTAATCAATTGAAAAAATAGGAAATAAAGAAAATGAAACACAAAAGCTAGTAATCATTTTTAAATAATTTACTTTAAATATACTAGCAAATATACACACATTTTTATATAAATGTATTCCTATTTTTATTACAAGTTTTTAAAATATATAATTGTATAAATGATGTTAAAAATATTAAAATAATAAAATTTAGAAATATATATAATTTTATAAGAATAATATTAAAGAATATGTAGTAATTATTTTTAAATAAAGAAATCATTATAAGAAAATTATTAAATAGAAACTAATTTTATAAAAAAAAATAGTTACTATAGTGTGACTGACTACTTTAGAGACTAAAAAATTATTAATTTTTAAATTAATTTCTATTATTGATAAATAGTTTTTAAATTGGTATCTAATTAACTATCAATGTTTTTTTTATCAAATTTAGAATATAAATAATAGGTAGTTAAAACATTGGTAGCTAATGAGATACCAATTTAGAAACTATTTATCAATAATAAAAACTAATTTAGGAAACAAAAAAAAATTATATCTAAAATGGTGTTTAATTTAATCACTATACCAACTAATTATTTTTTATCTAAAATTATTTTCTATTTAATAATTTTCTTATATTATACTAAATTCATATTTTTTATTTTTATTCTCTCTCCATACACTCCAATAGCAGAAATGTCTAAAATTTTTTCATTTCAATTTTTTTATTCATGTAAATTTCGGAATACAAAGAACTCTCGTGTTATCTTTTTGTAAATTCTCACAACCTTCTCTAGTGCCTTTTTTTTCCTTATGATGTTTCACTTTATCAAATTTTCAATAAAGACAACAACTAATCTTTACGATCTTCCTCTATGCACTCTTATCGTACCAACTTTATGTTAACAAAAGCATTACCAAATAAAAAAAAAAAAAAATTATATGCAACAAAAGAATTTGAAGTTAAATAGAAAATTCTGAAATTTTGTTCTTTCGAAGTTAAATATGATATTTATTTGTTGAGCTTAGTAGAGAAAAGATGAAAATAGTTTAATAATTTTAATTTTGTAAATAAAATTTTGAGTTAAACTTAAGAATTTAAGTTAAGCAAATAATAATAACAAGACGGTTGTTCAATTCGAAATTAATATAGAGAAACTTAACTAATTTAAAAACAAAATATAAAAGACTAAAATTATATATATATTGTTGGAGATCCTACATCGACGAGAGAAGAGAATATTTCATTGTATATAAGTGGGTGCAAAACCTCACTCCCATGAGTCAGTTTTATGTTAGGCTTAAAATTCACTTTATAATACTATTATCATAGTTATTTAAAGTCTATCATATCGAGTGTTTGTTAGGTATATCGTGTCACTCGTTATCTAACCACTCATAATATGTTGTCTCACACACGAGCTGTCACTCTCGACGTGAGACGTGAGGGAGATGTGTTAGAGATCCCACATCGAATTTTGAGAGTGAAAAAATTATTGTTGAGTGGTGTGGAATTCTTTTGAAAAACCAATTTTTCAATCTTAAATGATTGATATATTTTAATTGTGATAAAAAAATGTTATAAAATAAATTGTGATAAGATATTGAATGGTTTGTATAGTCGAATGTGTTGCGTCACATTTGGAATCAAATTATTGTCTGTAGTAAGGAATCTGCGTTTGTTATTTCAACGACAATAGTTAAAAAATTTCTAATCGATATATTTTTGCTTTCAAGCACATTCTAACAACAAAATTTTAATCAATAAATAATCAAAAGGTATTTACTCATTAAACGCCTTATTTTCTATATTTTTCAATAAATTTAAAGATTTTCAAAACACCTTCTTACTAATGAGATTTGTAACTATTTACCTTAAAACTGGGAATAGTCTATTTATATATTTTGCTATTTTATTGAATTAATTTTATATTTTAATGTTATTCAAAGTAAGTTATTCGTTATATTCCTTTTAATTTTCAGTTTAGATGTATCATTAATTTTTCTCTGTCTATTATTATAAATAACTTTTATCTCTATTATAGGACAAATTGGGTGCGTTTTTTTTGGCAAATGTCTTTGTTAGCGTTTTGGGTCAACATTGATTTCACATCTCAATCATAACTTCAAAATTAAGTAATAGAACAAAAGTTTAACTCAATTTTAAAATTTTCGTAAATTTAAATATTTTTAATTAATTTTATCAAAAAGTTATTCTGTTTAATATCTATATTTTTTAATTGAGTTTGTGTGAAAATAATGTGATAGTTTGATTTTATAGTCTATAAAAGAATGTTACAAATTTAAACAATAAAAAAGGTTATTGAATCTTAATTATCTTTATAAAAAAATATGTTTTATTTTATAAATTAAATATTAAGGTTCTAAATTTTATTTTCTTTTATTATTTAAATTTGTAGTGTTCTTTTTGACAGGGCAAAATTAAACAATCATGCCACTCTACTTGTCATAGTAGAGATTCAACTTAAAAATATAAAGATTACGGAAACTCAAACAACAATTTTTTTTTTTAATATGCACTTAATTTAAAAAAGCTAAAATTTATGGTGAATTTAAAATTTAATTGCATCATTTTCTTATTTCGTTTGTATGGAAACATGTAAGTAATGATTATATAAAGTAATAACCACATCAACCTACATAGATTCAATTAAAAATAATAATTGTAGAATTCGAAAAGTTATTTTGAAAACTCAAATATAAAAATGTATTCCAAAATATAAAATTAATAATATATTTTTACCTTCATCCTCGCTCCTAATTAAAAACTGCAGAGAACATTTAGTGATTTTGTATAGGTGGTGGGATACACGTTAAAATTTTGTTGGATGCAAAAAGCAATTATCTTATCTCTTTGATCATTTAGTTGGGCTGAGCCCACAAGTTGAACTTTAAGATCAATAATGTATATGGGCCTACAGACCCAAGTTAATGGAAGTGCTTTTTACTTTTTAGTTATAATAATAATGATTGATGATTGATGATGGTAAGAGATGATAACGAGTAGGGACGCTACACTTATTTGTTTTATCTAAAAAAAATTATCTCATTATCTCTTCTGTTACTCGTTAAATATTCTTAAAAAAATATTTTAATTTTTTTATACCACTGAATATCCATAAATACATGTGAATATATGTTTTTTATTTACATACAAAAGTATTAATGTAATAAATAGTTTTTTCAAAAAATAAATTTAAATAAATTACATTAAAGTAAAAAATTTAAAACACTAATCATTTCAAAAAATAACTTCAATCTTATATGTCTAAATAAAAAATTTAAATATATAAAATCAAATTCTAAAAAATTATTTAATGTATAAAATCAAATTCTAAAAACAAGCAGATAATTAAATTATTTATATCTATTACTCATAATTACCTATTAAAAGTATTCATTTAATTGAATGTTTCTTATGGATTTTATCAGCAATTATTTATTGATATAATTTTTTTTATCATCCTTAATATAGAAGAAAAATGGCAGGGGAAGCTAATCAGGTGGAATTTTTGTTTTCAACACCTCAATGAGTTTTTTTATTCCTTGAAAGTTGGGATAATACTGAATTCGATCCCTCTTTTTTTTTAAAAAGGTTAATAGCTTCTCAAAATTGAAAGAAGAAAAATATTATTTTTGTTCCTAAATACTAAATTTGAAAAACTAAAATTCTTTTGTTCAAATCGTTTTTAGTCTCTCAAATTTTTTATTAGGGATTACTTCACATTATATTGAATTTGGGGTTCATTTGTTTTACTGTCATATAATTCATTTTTATATTTCTATTAAAATACAATACAGTTGAATAATTTTGTGATGAATTAATAGAAATTGAAATTTATAATTAAGATAAAAATTTAAACACATTTTAATTATGTCAATAATTTAAAAATTGATTATGTTAAAAATGAGCTTTATTTACCAGTAAAATACACGCTGGTCACATGTATGATAGATTAGACTGACTTAAATGAGATGTTACAATTATAATGAGTTTTATTTTTTCTTAACTCATACTTTTAGAATATAAAATATATAATATGTAGCTTTTGAAATATAATAAGGAAAGGTTTTAAATTTATATTATAAATTCTTAAAAATATTATTTGATCTAACAAAAAATTAAAAAAAATTTAGACTTATTTATAAATTATAATTTAATCATATTTGTCATAAATTTTTAAAAATAATTGTATTATTTTGCATGATAATAATAATTAAATTTGTAGATTTGGACAAATATGAGGTATATCTAGTCCTGAGTCAGTCATTATGAAATCAAAATTGAAATCGAGTTCATCTTCTAAGTTAAGTGAATTCATTTATAATATTTTTCATTTTTTCTGAAGGATAAATTCTTTGTTTTAATTATAAAAAATACGCTTATCTTTACGAATTCAATGCATAATTAATATCTTTGTAGATTCTACGTTTAGGATAAAAAATAATTGAAAATTGTGCTTGCGTGATGATTTATACTTTTATTCCAATAATCTATGGACGAATAACTATTAATTATTATTATTTTTAAAATAATTTAGAAAAAAATGTCTTGTGGGCCCCATTGATGACAATGGCACCTTCTTTCAACTCAGTAGTCTCATCATTGACTAGGTCTGGGTGACGTTGTCCTTTAGAATTTTATAAATGATAAATTCAAATTATTATTTTTTAATAAATATTATTAGTTAATTCAATACAACAAAGTATTTGATGACCATTCTAGACAACTTATTTACGTCAATTTACTATTTATTATTACTCTACACTTTCTTCGATAAAACTTTTTAAAAAATGATAAAGTGTTCATAATTCAGTTTAATTGAGTTATTTAGTTCAGTGCATAAGAAATAAATATTTTCAATAATTACAATGAATATAAATAAAAAGTAAAATAAAGTATTTAGAGTGAAGAGGCATTAAAATGTATTCATTATTACATATTTGAAGGTTATATAATAGTTAAGAGTCCATATTTTTTATCATTCTTCATATAAACATGCAAAAATTATTCAATAATATTAAAAATTTAAGCATTTTTAACTCTAATTGAACAAGGTCTAACTTTCCTTATCTTAATTCACTGAAGGAGTTACTCCAACTTAAGAAAATTAGAAAATTTCTAACTTAATCCATACAAACTTTATTCATAAATAAAATGCATTGTAATTATTCTAAACTACTTAAGATATAACTATTCTATTTAGATATAATATTCCTCTTCAAATCTATCTTTCAAAATGTTGAAAGAAAATAAAAAATTTAAAAGAACAAAAATACTTCAACAAAATGAATTCTTGTTCAATTTTTATTATTCATCCTTTTATTATCTATTATTTTATAGCAAATCTTCTAGCTCATTAGAATAAAAATTAATCTTAAGATATTATTACCGCTATTGATTCGAGGAATTTTCACATAAAAAAAATGAAGATAGTATGAACTTTTCCACTGTCTAAAATATGTTTTAATATTAAATGTGAATAAGTTTATTTAAGAAAATATTTTTTTTGACCAAAACATAGTTTCAACCAGAGACCTCTTGTTCATACCTAGATCCGATTACAATATTTAACATGTTACAAAAAAATCTTGAACACTTCACCATCTTCTTTATTATTATTTTTTCTGACTAAAATATCATTATAACAAATTATTAAATAAAAAAAAAGTTATTATATTAATTAAATTATATATTATTTTATAAACAACAAAAATTATTAATATATAAATTAATTTTTATTATTAATAAATGATTTTAAATTAATATCTAATGTTATCACCTTTAAAATTTAAATAATTAATATTTAAAATATTGATAACTAATTAGATAAATGATTTATTAATAATTAGAAAGAATTTATATAATAATAATATTTTGATTTTTATAATAGTATTTAAGTGAATATTGTAATTAAATATATTTTTTATTTTAAAAATAATTTTGATTTAATAATTTTTTAATAGGATGTATGATTTAAAAAGAAGTGTTTGTTGGTGAAATAGACGTAAATGTAATAACGTAAATTATTAAAGTTTGTGAGAGTTTCCCATAGTTTTCTGAACGGGCAGAAACGGTGAACCACTTCTGCACGGCAATACTCTCACATCAAACTCTCCCTTTCACATAATTCATTCATTTCATTATCGTTGACGAAACCATCTTTCTTATGTTTGAATTTAACAACATTACTTCAAAAATATAAATAAATTTTAAACCTATCTTCTTCAAAACAATGGCGGAATCTGTCAAAAAAATATACTCACTTCTGCAGTTGGGTGAGAGGGACAATGACAGAATCCTAAGACCCACTAAAAAATACATAAAATGTTACTAAATACTAAATTTTGTTGTTGTTGGAACCTTTGTAAATTCATTTATCTTAAATAATTTGTTTGGTTGTTGGAGAGTCCATAAATCGATGTTAAATAACTTTTTTATTGTTGCTAAGTTCATAAATTCATGTTAAGTAAATTTTTGGTGGTTGGAACGTTCATAATAAGTCATGTTAAACAAATTTCTAATCAGGGTAACGTGTCAACATGTGATGAAATACAATAGAATACATAAACTTAAAAGGGTAAGTTTATTGTTATAAAATACGAAAATATGCAATAAAACATAATATCAAGATACAAGTAGAAAACGATGAAGAACGTATCAATTCTGACTAATGTCTAACATAAGATGGAAAAAAAGAAAACATATGATGTTATAAGTTTTCTTTATATACTAGTTATTTTTTAAAAATTTATAAAAAATTTACAACAAGAAAATCATTAAATAAAAATCAATTTTAAAAATAAATAAAAAATTATTTAAATTAGAAATTATTTTAGATACTAACAAAATTATTGATAACTAATTAGATACCAATTTATAAATTATTTATCAATAATAGAAACTAATTTATAAATTAATAATTTTTGTAATCTTTACAATGGTATCTAATTTAATCAATATAACAACTAATTATTTTTTGCCTCTAAAATTGATTTCTATTTAATGATTTTCTTGTAGTGTTAATTTTGATAATATTAAATGATTGAACTTGAAAAAAAAAATATATTTAACATATATTCGGTTGGAGATTCATATTGATTAAGGATAAAAACATTTTATAATATATAAGTGAGTGTAAATCTCATCTTATAAATATATGGTTTTATAAAGTTAAGTTTAAAATTCACACCTTAATATAATCATTATAATATATAATTTCATACACAAGTTAAGAGATGTATTTAAAATTTCACTTCAATTAGAGATAAACTTCACCTAATAAGACGACGATTTTATAAGATTGACGTATACCCACTTCTTAATACTCTTATAAGTAAAAATATTAAAAAAATAAATATATATATTAGAAAAAATGTCTATTTTATAGCTAAATATTCTAAATTTTTCTAGAAGATCCCAACTATGTGGTTCCATCCCTCTAGATAGCTATAAGGTTAAATTATAAAAATTATTAATGAAGGTGGTTTAAAAGATTGATAGTGATGCAAAAGTAGAATATTTAAAAAAGAAAGTATTGACATTTGGAGATATTAGAAGTGGTTAGAGGAACGTGAATGAATAGTTGATATAAAAGGAAATACTAAAGAAGACATACTCAATATATAGTATTAATCATAGCCTTTAAACTTATTCCAATGAAGTGGTTAGCAATTAATCCTTCACCTTTTATCCCTTATATTATATCTTCTCTTTCGAATATTTTAAAGTAAATTTCATGCTTTGCTTCCACGTTCGTGGTGTAGAGACACATGCGATTTTTTTCTTCTTCTTTTCTTCAACATTTAAGTTTACACAAAGTAGTGTTAATGCTTTATTTTTAGTTAAAGGAGTCTTGTACATTGGAATATTGAGTATAGTACAATCTTAAAACTTTCATCACTTCCACACACTACAATTTTTTTATTATTCTTCAATATTTTTTCAAAACTTTTTTTTCCTCTTTCTTTCTAAAACTCAAAACCTACAAAAAAAATATTATAAAATTGTATTCATTATATAAAAATCAAATAATTAAATATATTATCTATTGTATATTACAATAAAATTATATTATAATAAAAATTTAAATATATAAAATAAAACACTTATAATTTAATTTTATTTAAAAATATCACAGTTATTTTTTATTTATGTGGAACCCTCTGTCTATTATTTTGTTAGTTTTTTATTTTTTCGTTACAATTTAAATTATTATTATTTTTAATTGATACTTTTATTATGAAAGATATAATATGAATAAATAGAGCAATCCTTTTATATATTATTCTAAATGTGTAATATTACAAAATCTATATATTTAAGATAAATAATTTATTAAAAGACTATACAGCATAAATATACCAAATGATTATCTATAGTTTAAAAGAAAAACATTTTCAGAAAAAAAAAAAACAAAAAAGTCATGACTTTTTAATTTTTCATTAAATATAATGTTTGTAAATAAAAAATTATATAACTATATATAGATTTTAAAAGTTATTTTTTTAATGAAAGAAATTTTAAAAGTTATTTTTTTAAAAAATTATATTTTTAATTTAATTTTAAAATATAATAGAAAACCTTTTGAATGAAAAAATCTTCATAGTATTGAATCAAACATTAATTGCTGGATTAATAGATACGTCATTCTAAGTGTCAATTCTAAGTGTCACTAGTATGATTTGCTCACATAACCTATATTACAGGGCAATTAATGCATCTTACAACAATCAACAATCTCTCTTTAAATAGCTAAGTTAACCTACACGCTATAAGATCATTGATCTAACATGTTTTCATTGAACACTTAACACTAAAAAAAAAAAAAAAACTTATACTCATAATATAACTTTTTAAATTTAGTTTTAGCAATAAAAATATATAAGTTAACCTAATTATAAAATAATTACTATATCTCCAACACATATGACCGAAGCAACTTATACATACGCAAATGTTCATCCACTTGCCAAATTTATTTCACTACAAACTAAAATTAGATTAAAAAGTGTAAATTGTATAACTTAATTTATATTTACATTAATTTTAACTTACAATTATGTTCCTTTTAGATATTTTTTTTAGAAGATTCCACATCGACTAAAAATTATGACATTTTATAATGTATAAATGGGTGCAAATCTCACTTTATAAGTCCGGTTTTATGAGGTTGATTAGAGTTAATATGATATCCGAATCATCTTAAGTTTATCCTAATAATTGTTTGTTTGACTTATCAGACCATCCGTTATCATGTTATTCTCGGATCATTCATAATGTATAATTCCACACACAAATTAATAGTGTCGGCATAAAGAAAGTGTGTTGAAGATTTTACATCTCTTTAAAATTTACGATATTTCATATTGTATAAATGGATACAAACTTTCTCTGAAGTCAAAGTTTATTTTTTTTTTGAATATTTTCTTTTAAAAGTATACGTGAAATGAAAAAAAAAAAAACCTTAGAAACTAACTCTGCACAAAGAAGTATATATGGAGTTGGTTTTGGCAAGTGTGACATGAAAGCAAAAGGCAAGCGAAAGCAGTGAGGAAAGTAATGGTTGGTGGCTTTACTAAGGACTAGGCATGTGCTAGTGCAAATGCAATAAATGATTTTTTAATATTATTGTAAAAACTAAGATATTTATGTAATCAAAAGATACCAAAACTAATATCTTAAAATTGTGAACCAAAAGACAAAAGTTGGTTGCATCTATTGTCAAAGAGATTTTATATTCTTACCCAATCATCTATTATTTTCTTTTAAAAATAACATTTTCCTACATTTAAAGCATTTATTGTAAATGTTAATAAATTATCATACATCAAACTCTATAATCAAAGAATAATATAAAAGTTTACGTTATTAATATATTTTAATTAAATTTAGCTTTTATTACATAATTTATTTCATTCTACGGTTTCTGTATTTGATTAGTGTGTCAAAATTAAAATAATAATAATTTAGTTCCAAAGTGAAACTTTTAGCTTTCAAGTAGTTTACATAAAAAAAGAAAATAAAATAAAAACAGAAAACATAAGCACAAGTAAATATCTAAAAAGCATATATAATAATAATATAATTAAAATCATTAACATTTACAATTAAGTTCATTTATTATAATAAAAAGGTAATCTCTTACTTTATATAATTAAAAAGATATTAATTAATTATAAATTTAGAAAATATTCATATGATTAAGAATAATTTTGATATATATAATTAAAAAATAACAAAATTATAGAAAATAATGGAGGGACAAGTGAAGGTGTTTAACCCGCCTAACATAACCTATGGCATGCTAAAATGGGTTAAACTAACATCTTTTTGTCACTCTTATAAAAAACAGTGTGAGAAGTGTTTGTTAGAAGATTAATTGAATTTTATTTGTTTATATTTAAATATAGTATAAGCATTGAGTTATAAAATATATTCATAAAATATTCAAGTGATAATTAATATTTTTTTTTTTTAAGTAGAGAATCACTAAGACTCAATAATTTTCTCAATGATTACTATAGTAAATAGTACATTATTTTATGATATTTTTTCTATATCAATCCAAATTGAATAAAGCCATCGTATCTCATACAAAATCTTAAATTTAATATATAACTTAATTATTTCAATATAATATTTTCTTCATATAAATAGTTATATTCACAAACATATTACATGTTATATCACAATCATAAAAACACATTTTAGCATTTTAAAACATTTTAAAAAAATATTAAAATTTAAAAAACACTTTCTTGCTCAATTATTATTTTATTCACAAAATGAATTAAACATATGGTAGCAAATTAAAAATAAAAAAAAAATATTTACAATACAAGTATAAACACGTTTTCAAATTGGGTATGAGATTATTTATTACAAACTCATCTTATTCTTACAAACTTACTTTTCGCAGTCTTTTTTATTCGACTTTTTATTTTCACGGTCTTTCAGCTTTGTGGTCAAAACTTTTCAAACCACAATGCACGTGAATTGGAACCTGTAAAGCTACTACGATGTTCAAGTTAGTTTAAATTTAAGATCAGTTTATAAATTTTATATTATAATTTTGTGTTTGAAATGTTAGAATGTTCTTCTATTTATAATAATTGTATTAAACTTCTAATAATAATTACGAACGAGTTAGGTTTAAAATCACTTAATAATTGAATTGTATCTTAATCCTAATGTGTAAATACTTTGTGATATACTAATTACTAATCACATGATTTAAATCTTTTACATTTGCAAAACGTGTTGAAGAGTCTAAATGTAGGTATAGGTTTGATCTCCTAATTACTTGACATTTCGATAATACACTTGTTTTTCATACTCAAATGAAATGAATACTCTATCTTAACAAGTTTGAAGAAAAAGAAAGTCATTTTTTACTTTACATGTCACATGATCGATGGGATGTAACATCATCATATGACCATCATCTCTTCTCCTATGTATACATAACATGTGTAAGATACATCTATCTAGAATGATTGAATTAGATTTGTTGGAATTGGATTAGGACTCACCCCTACCCAATCAACACCTTTACCGAATACAATAAATCTAAGGAATAGTAATTTGCATGTTTAAAATGGAGAGATTTTGAGATTGTGGGTGGAAGAATAATGAAGCAGTGTGTGAAAGGACATATGAGTAATTGCACATGATAGGAAGGAAAGAAGATGATGTGATGATGGGTGGTTTTGCTTTACCCAACAATGTGAATCATAGCAGCCGCATGTGAGGGGTCTTCATCGGACACGTCATCGCACGTGTCGCCTTCACACGAACCAACAACCGGTTATTTAAAATTGGTGGTGTGCCTCGGTAACCTTATCTTTCTCTCTCTTCTCTCTGCATTGTACTTTTTTCATGAAACCAGTTACTGCTACAGCCAAAAGTGGTCCCCACCACCTCATTCCTTGTCCCCACCAACTTGGACCATTCCAAATCTCCAACCAATTCCTTCATGTTTTTTTTCCTTTTATCAGTTTATAACTAAATGACACTTCCCAAGACAAATCAAAAATATCTCCACCAAATTACACAACTAAATTTTGTACTTATGATTAAGTTAGAATTAAAGAAAACGAAAATTCATCATATAAATCAATTTTAATTTCATACTTATTGTCCTGTCGAAAACCGAATACCTAAAGATCTGGAAGGTATTCCGCTATCCCACTTTTCTGTTTTCGGTTTGGAATATTTAGAAATTATTAAAGTTATTAACGATAATAAAATATAATTAGGAGAGCATAAAATTCAATAGAAAAAATATAAATAAAAATAGATTTTATAATAAAAAGTAATGATTTCTAACTTTTAAGTGAAAATAAACATATCGAGAACTTGAGTATAAGAGTATTTTATACGTACCTTTTAGATTGAATGATAAATGGATAAATAGGTAGATTGTTTTTGGGTTTTTTTGAAGTTCAAACTGCTTTAGTTGTTGAGTTTTATGAAGTTATATATGCTATGGAGGAAGCTCAAAAGATGGAACTTACTAATGTTTGGCTTGAATGTGATTCTGTCTTAGTTTGTGCTGCGTTTACTGCTATGACTAATGTTCCGTAAATGTTTCGTAATCGATGGAATACTTGTCTTAATTTCTGTAGGACAATCAGGTTTAGGGTTACTCATATTTTTCGTGAGGAAAATGCATGTGCTGATAAGTTGGCTAATTTAGGGTTCATTCATAGAGAATTATTTCATTTGTATAATAGACTTCCATATTGTCTGTTATTAGAATTCTTTATGAATAAGTATAGTCTACCTATGTATCGTTTTTGTTAACATGTGGGTTTTGGTCTAGTCCCCATATTTTTGTATTTTTTTTTATAATACTTTTTTCATGTGATGTCAGATGATTGTTGTTACTTGAGGTGTCAGTCTAACTGAGATGTCAAGTTGCATAGTGATGTCTAACATAAAAACTTTCATTAAAAAAAAATACACATAGAAGAAAATATCAGAAAACATTTGATAAAAAATATTCAACTTCTTACCCTATAAAACACTTATGAATATAGGTTTAGGTCCACTTTTTAGTTACTTTAGAATTTGTTTGAAAAATAATGCCAAACTAGTAGGAGTAAGATAATTAATTTTAAAAAATATAGAGAATTTAAGTAGAAAAGTAATTAATTAATTTAATTAAAATAATTAAAATGTGTAGGTTATTTTCTAGTACAGTGTTAAATTGTCTTTGAATATACTATTTTAAAATATAAATATTTTTTGGTTCAAACATATTAGTTTAGAAAAATTAAATTATTTGAAAAATGTGTTTTTTAATGTTAAAAATAGTATTTATAAGCTCCGCAATTTTTTCACTCAAAATTGAAAAAAAATATTTCAATGCTTAAGCATTTGTTTTAGGTAAGATATTAATGCTATTGAATGTAATGTTTACATATTTTGTGAATGAATATTTATACTTGTTGGTTCTTGATGGCCATGGGACTCACTTATACCTGATATGCCTACTAATTAACAATTTAATCTTACTTAAGAGCATAATCTTTAATTAAAAGTGATAATTAGGATATATTAATGACATTCTATACCGATAGGTCAATCTCATACCATTAATTGGATTGGACTAAATCTTTTTAAAGTAACAATTAAGAAGCTGAGGTAACAATCTCAAATCATGTGTAGTAAATATACATGATTCTCACAAATTAACTTCAATGAGTACTTCTAAATAATAAATTATCTGTAGCAAGCAAAGTATAAGTGAATAAAATATTTGATATGATGCATAATAAAAATGTGTTTTATTCACACATCATGATAAAATTATGAAGTTACCATAGAGCCCCTTTTGTGCCTACTCTTTTATTTGTTGATTCTATGACTAGGTTCTGTGTAAATTTTATTTAGGAGAAATTACAGTACCCTCACTCTCCTGAAATCATGTAAATAATATTTATATGTTTTTTCAGGTTTAATATACATATATACGTAATTTTAAGATTTTAATAAAATAATATCTATCTTTTAAAAGACATTTATATTTCTTATGTTTTAAATAAAATAATATTTTTTTTCGTATTTTTAACAAAGTGTTAATTATTTTTATTTTATTTTAGACTAGCATATAAATTAAATATGATATTTTTAAATAAATAAAAAAAGAGACAAAAAAATTCAGACCAACTTAATGGAAAGTGAAGGGAAAGATAAACAACATGCAAAGAAATAGAATTCTTTCCTATAGTTGGCTAGCTATGAGTTTACAAGGGAAAAAAAAAAGTAAATATGGAGTAGTTTCACATGTTCCGATTAAGGATTTATATTTTTTTTAATGAAAGTTTTCATGTTATACAAAAGGATTTAAATTTTTTTTTATGAAAGTTTTCATGTTATACAACTTTGAAGGCATAAGAAGTTTTTTTTTTTATCAGCAATAAAATAAATAAATAAATAGGGACCACTTTAGGGGTGGTCCAACCCTTATACAGAAATACTTGACATCAGTCTCCTATTAGAACGCCTACCAAATTAGCAAAGGGATAACCATACCAACACTAACCACTAGTTTGATCACAATGCCATTTTCGACAACGATGTGGTGATAGCTGATCGACATCTCAGTTTGATCGCTATGCCATTCTCGACAACGATGTGGTGATAGCTGATCGACATCTCAGTTAGGCTGACACCTCAAATAACAAAATTCATACTTAAAATGATATTAGATTCGCTTATATGATAACAAAAATTTAAATTAAACTTAAAATTTACTACTTTAAAATGTATTAAATTCACTTATAATATATGGTAACAAATTTTTGTTGAAATTGTATTATTATTAAACTATTCATAAATATATAAATAAATATAAATTTAATTTTATAAATTGGATTTTATGAAAATAATTTAAGTTTAAAATTCACTCTTAATAGAGATGATTGAGTGAATGGGGAGTGAGATCTTGAGGTTGGATTTGAGAGATAAAAGAAGTATGGTTTTGGTTTTGAAAATTGTATTTAAAAGTAGAAAAGTGAATAGCAAGACAAGAGAATTGGACAATAACTGAACAAGCAAAGAGTGTGGCCTCGTAAACAGCTATTTTGGCTTCATTCATCTCTCACCTTCACCCAAAAGCTGATTTCTTTGGTGAGTGCAGTACACTGCACACTATGCAATGCAATTCTCTTTAATCATTTCAAAAATCAGATAAAGTAAATCAAACAATGAACAAAAACATTATTTTTTTTTCTATTTTTTAATTTTCTTATTAATTTTATTGTGAATTTAAATATTTATTATTATATACTTTCTATAAAAACCTAGTATGAATATACAAAAGATAAAAAAGACTAAAATTGGCTTGTATGTAAATTGCACTCTATATAAATAAAAGTTGGTAATATGTTTGTTTTAAATGATTGTAAGAATGTAAATAAGTAAAATTAAGACTTGTTAATTTAATTGGAAAGATTTAAGATTGATATTTATCTTTCTCGTTCTTTTATATCTTAAATTTTTTAATAATATTTTATTTTTTTATTGATATTAATGTTCATATAAAATTTATTTATATTAATATTCTATATTAAAAATTTCGATATACTATACAACAATATCGATGTTAGGGTGTTATCGTTGACAAAAAAAAACTTTATCTACTATTCTCTCTTCTTCAAACTAGTTGTTTTTAAATTCTGCCTCACCACTAATTCAGAAATATTCCATTAGTATAAATTTAATGAAAACATTTTTATCTTTTCAAGTTCTTTGGTATTATTTTCCTATAAAAAAGTCAAATAATTAGATCCTTAAAGTTTAGAATAAAATTATATCTTAAAATTGGAAAACATTTAATTAATTATTGTCAAAATTTAAATATCAACAAGGTTAGACGATACATTTAGGTGGGATATGTATGTTAGTATTAATAAGTAGACAAATATTTGTTGGTGTCTAAGGAATCTTTGACATCACACACACAAAACAATTACATGCATACTCTTCCTAACACAACAAATAAATACTGAATATAAATTCTAACACAGTTATATGAACACTTCTATGCAACCTAGTTTACGTTAAAATCAAACAAAAAAAAACTTAGAAAAAATATATAAACATATTTACAGTGCCTTACCGTTACGGAAGAAATGAAAGAATTAATTCACATTATTAAAAATCTTACAAAGACTAAAAATAAAGGTGAATTTATAGTATATAAGTATGGTCAAATTTTATTTTACAGATTGTGAAAATAGATTAGGTTTAACTAAATTCATAATATGAAATCAAAGTTTATCCTAAAGAGATTTGTTGGGATATCTTGTTCTATTATCATAATGATCATAGATATTTAGTCTCACACATTATGTTTCAACATGAGAGGATATTGAGTTTAGACATCAACTAATAATAAAATTAATTTATAGTATATAAATAAAAATATTTCTTATTTTAAAAGTCAATTTTATAAATATAAATTAGATTTAGATTTCTTTCTTAATATCAATAATTTTAGTTTGAATGAAATAGTATACATTGAAATTTCATGACTTTGAACATATTAGATTTGGTTGGAAAGTCATCGAACATAGTCATTCATTATTTCGCCTTTGGTTCACAACTCACAAATCATGTGCCAATATTTCAATATGTTTACAATTACAACATTGACCACTTATGATTTTAGCAAATAATTCGCACGTATTATTGTAATAACGGACAAATATATTTAATTGAATAAATAGTTAAAAGTTCATTCACATTTAATAATGTCCTAGTTTTTAAGAACATTTTGGTAATTATTTAAATTATTTGATTATCATATATTTTTTTACATTTTTTTAATTAAACTATAAAAAAAAATCTATTTTTATTTTTTAGTCTTCTGTTTGGTTTAAGGAATAAAAAGAAAGGAAAAAAAAGAGAGAAGCATAAGTGTGTTTCTTTATCTACCAAAATATGCTAATTAATTTATTCTATAAGAGTTTACTCTCCAATTTAAAGACACTGTGAATCTAAAGAACCTAATTATATATTTTATTTTATTTCGGAATGACCTTAAAATTATATTTCTGTTCACTGATTTAGGTGGGTAGACTTTTATATTAAGATCTTTATGTTTGGTTTCAATGTATTAATTTATCATTTTTATTTAAAATATTTAAGTATATCCCGACATAATTTGCTAACATTCGCGCTTACAATAATGTTCGTTCACACATATTTGATATTAGAAAATGATTTTTTGTGACACTGTTGATGTTGATAAGTATAGCAGATAAGACATGGTCGATACCATGTGCCCGTTTGCATGGTGGAGATTGAATTTTCAACTTAAATCAATTCATTTGTATCTCATCTACGCCTACAAGGAAATGAAAGGTGGAGATATTTGACAAACAATAAATTAAAGGAAACACAAGAAAATAAATAAAAGAAACAAAATAGTGTGCTACGGAAGAATAAGAAAAGTATGTGTTTCAATTATTAATTAAAAAATGTAAATTTTACTTATTTTGGACTGGTGTTTAAAATCTATGGTATATATTAAATCTATTAAATATTTTTTTTTAGTATATCATAATTTTAAGAAGGAAAAAGTTGTATGTTTTGTATTAGTTATAAACATATTTTGAATATCTAGATGGAATAAAAAGATATAATATGATTTTTTTTTAGAAGTAATTGTGTTGCATAATAATTATGTTTTTTTTTCTATATATTATTGTGTTGGTAGTATGTTAAGATGTTAATAAAAGAATTTTTTTTTAATTGAGGTTTATATTTGATGAGTTGATTATGTCGGTATATATTTTAAAGTTTAATGTATTGGTATAATGGGTTGTTGTAAAAAGCATACGTCATTGATTGGTTTTGGAATAAAAATCTGTAAATAGTTTTTGTTAGAAATTTGAAATAGACAGATAAAAAGGATTCTATATATTTTCTTTTCTGTATATGTAAATAGTTCATATTTTTTTATAACTTTTTTTGGTAAAGAAGAAATAAAAATAAAAGTGTATGAAAGAGGAAAGAGAAAGGAGAAAAATGGTTTTAAATTCATGATTACTGGTGTCGACTGATTCTTGGTAATTGCATGGAAGAAAGCATTGGCACCATGTAGATGACGTTTGGGGCTAAAGTACCAAACAGTTAAAAGAAGAATAAAAATTATTGCGTAAAAAATAAAAAAAACTAATATATTATATTTTTATTCTTCATCAATTGACTCTTTAGGCCAGTCACGAATAAAATTCAAAGTAATATTCTTTTCGTGAAATATCACTTTACCTTTTGATAATTGTCGCCGAAAAAAGAGTAGATAATAATAACAAAAGGTTGTGGATATGGTCTTAGGTTTGGGAGAAGATAAAGAGAAAAATAAAAAGTCAAATCAAGCGCCAACACGACCAGACTCAATCGTAACCAACGTCAGACAATCGGCGCCAACAACGTTAACAGCATAAACAGCGTATGTTTCAAGAAGCCTCACATAATTGAAAAATCAACAAGAATTTGTCCAAATATTTAAAATAATGAAGATTTTATTTTATTTATCATATTTTTTATTTTATTTCTGAAAATAAGAAAAATGAAAAATATCAGAATCCAAGAACAGCGCTTCTCCAGCGGTGGGGCAGGCCAATAGCATTGACCACTCCAAAATTCGAAACCCACAAAAGTAAAAAAAAAAAAAAAAACAAAAAAACGAACCACATGATTCTGCGATGTCGGTGGGCCCGCATCCACGGACTTCACACAGCATTCAAATATAGTTAAAGTGGCATAAATGAAACAAAAAATATCCTCGCAATAATTACCAACGGATCCCACACGCAAATTTCATAATCTCTTTTTTTATTTTATTTTATTATTGAAAATGAATTTAATGAAAAATAAAAAAAGGAAGAAGAAAGCAGAATGCGGGTTTTTCTGCTACCCACGCGCCTGTCTCTATCTGCCGTTAATGAATGAATTAAAGCAAAGTAATCGTATCTATCTCACTTTTCTCACCACTATATATACCCTTCGCCCTCTATTTCTCCCTCCACCCAAACATTTTCATTTTCTCTCTCTACACTCTCTTCTCCAACACTAAAAACCCTTCAAGAAAATGGACCAACCCAAACCCAACAACACCGACAAGAGAAAACGAGTTCGGGACGATTCCGACTCGCTCCCCAACTCGCTCTCCAACTCCCACAAACTCCCCCGAGTTCTCAACAACTCTTCCGAGTCTCACCGAGCTGACTCGGCCGAGTTCGAACTCGCCCGAGTCGACCCGGACATTTTCAGCATGCTCAACGACGCGGAGAATGTGACGGAGCGTGACCCCGCCGTGGAGGTTGAGGATCTCGACTCTTTCATCAGGAGTTTCGAGGAGGAAATACTCGCTCCGCCTTCCAACCCAAACCTAGCGCCCGAACCAGAGGCTTTTAAACCGAACCTAGGCTACTTGCTGGAAGCTTCCGACGACGAGCTGGGTTTGCCGCCGACGGTGGCGCCGTGCGAGGACGAGTCATCACATGGAACCCCTGATTCGGGTCGGGTTGGACCCGAGGGAGTGGATCTGACTGGATTTTTAGGGTTTGAGGATGATGTTAGGAGCTACGGAGGTTTCGGCTTCGTTGGGTTCGATGACGTGGATGATAACGGTGGCGGTTACGTGACTATAGATGGATTGTTTGATTATGCGGAACCTGGCGCCGATATTTTGTGGCGGTCGGAGTCGTTGCAGGCGATATAAGGGAGATTAATTAATTTAATTAGTTAATTAATCAGTTAATTAAGCTAATGGAAAATTTAGAAGGTGTAAAAAGATGTTAGGTGCGACAGGTAACAACGGTGGTTAGTTAGATGTGAAATTATTATGTTAGGATTGTGAAAATTTGTTGTTTTGATTTGTTCTATTCGACTCAAACAAACAATAGGCCTTGACCCAGACATGCTTTTAGTAGTCCTTTTTGTAAAATGTTCTTGCTGGCGAAAAACAAAATGCCTCAGTTTGATGTTGCTGTTTAACCAGATTTAACCTTTCTCAAGTTTTCTCAAGTTATTTTTTTCTCAGTTTCATCTCAAGATATGTTATTTTAAGGGTTACGTATGCTTTGCTTCTGTAATTAGTCCTCTTTTTTTTTTTGCTGTTTTTTTCATTTATCTATTTATTATTATATTGCAATGGTATGATATAAAAGACACCAAATGAAAAATAATCACAATTAACTATTTTGTTAAAATAAAAATATTAAGTGCATATTATCATGGTCGAACCTCATATTACGTATAAATGGAGATAATATTTATTTTTAAATATAATTCAAATCAAGAATAAATACGAGGAATATTTTTCAAACTCATATTTTACTTTATATTTATTATATTTATCGTGAGTTTTTTCATTTTGAATTAAATGTTCTAAGGAGAAAATAATCAATACTCTTATATCGAAACAAAGAGTGATTTTTTGAAAAAACGCAAGACTATAAATATTCTAGGAAAAAAAAATATGTTAAAACATGTTCAGCCAAATAAACAATAAATGCAAAAGCCTAATTTGAACCTCCAATATTGAGTTAAAACAGCAAAGTTAGTTTTATATTTACATATATAGAAACAGAGTAACATTAAAATAAAAGTAGAAACAGAATATGAATAGATTGTTTTTGAAAACCATTAAAGAATTACTGTTTTTTTTTATAGAGAAGTTAACCTATTTTACGTAATATGTAAATTTGTTCACATCTATTATTTAGGGATTCCGATTATGATGTGAATTATTAAATATAAATTATTTCAATTTTTTTTCTTGAAGTCATGTTAAATAATAAATAATTGTATAGTTTACTGTTTTATATTATTTGTGTATTTTAATTATTTTGTGGGAAAACAATTTAAAAATGTTATTTTCAACGAGATTTTTTAAGAATGTATTTTTTTTGTTTACTTTTTTTACAGCATTGAAACCTTTGCAATTCTGGACTCTTTCTGAACATGTTTAACCACTGTGGTGGTATCTCAAATGCATTTTTTTTATCTTGTCGTTTTCTTTTTGTATCTCGAATATTTCCTGCTTAACCAATTTTTTTAAATATTTTATTATCAAGGCTATATATTTAATATTTATACTTGGATATATAATAATATCTGTACTCGAGTGTGATAGATACTTAAAAAAAAATTATTAAATAAAAATTAATTTTAAAGATAAAAAAATTAGTTATGATAATGACTAAATTATAGATAAATTAAAAAAAAATATTGATTTATAAATTAATTTTTATTATTGATAAATAGTTTCTAAATTGATATCTGATTAGCTACTAATATTTTAAATACTAATTATTTAGATTATCTATTTGGTAGCAAAAATCTTGATATCTAATTAGATATCGATTTAGAAACTATTTATCAATAATATAAAATAATTTTAAAACTAATAATTTTTTTATTCATTAGAATGTTCTCTAATTTAGTTAATATAATACTTAATTATTTTTACTCTCTAAAATTAATTTTTATTTAATAACTTTGTTGTAATAGATACATACAACTTCTTACATTTTAAAACTATTTTAATTATCGTGATTATAGTTTTTGTGTAAAACATAGGAATTAAGTAAAACAAAATTTTAAAGAGATAATAAACAAAAATCTATAAATAAATTATAATTATTCACTTTTGTTTAACAAAAAATAGTTTTTTTTTAACATTCTTAGTTTAGAAAATAACTAGGATTCTATTGTGCTCATAGAATATAATTAGTTTTTTTTATAAGTAGATATTGTTTATCAAGATTTTTTTTTCTTTGAATATTTATTAAATGAGAGATGATGTTGGTGTGAAGTTTAATACTCTTAACCTATCAAAAATTTGTCTTACAACTTATATGAACGTACAAAAGAAACGATTTTCAATATATATATATATATATATATATATATATATATATATATAT
>Ga0123342_1003805_pt1 | contig 23743 bp, 8 predicted proteins | sample Turbeawhitnodule_FD_89960 | JGI IMG/M metagenome (GOLD analysis project Ga0123342, IMG submission 89960) | Root nodule microbial communities of legume samples collected from Mexico - Turtle bean Mexico white nodule | ecosystem: Host-associated > Plants > Roots > Nodule | place: Mexico: Nepantla... | reverse complement strand
AATATAATATCTATAAAAAAAAAAATATAAAAAAAAAAAATATAATATATATTAATATAAAAAAAAAAAAAAAGAGTAAAAATATATATATATATATATATATATATATATATATATATATATATATATATATCATTAGTTAGTTAGTTCGATATCTTATTAAAAGAAAAATGTAACTTGTCTAACGGTCGATTATAAGATCTACTAATTACTAATAAAGAGATTCAATAAAATTAACCCTGGCAAAAAACATGAGAATATTTACTTGTGATACTTGAAATCGGTTAAAGAAAATAAAAAAATTTAGGAATAGATAATATTTGTTAATAACCGAAAGATAACAAAATACCTAACAAGGACTTATCGAATACACATCTCACTATGAACAAACTCATTGTATACCCATCTACACTCTATCATACACATCTCATGAGTAGAAACTTGGAGATGAGTGAGATATTGAATATGTTAGTAGACGCTTGTTTTACTGATAAGATTCTTTTGAAATTAATTATAACGCTTGTTTGATTAATGTTTGGCATCTTTGTGATAATTGAAAGAGTGGAAATCTTAAGATAATCAGTGAAAAGTTCACTGCTAATGAATTTGAGAGTCAACCTGCTCTTTCTTTACTATTTTGTAATAATCTATCTTAATTCTTTGCATAACAATCTTAAACTCCCTTTTATCTTTATTGTTAGTTTCTAACCTTTTGCTTGCAAACCCTAGACGCACCTGCAATGCAAATGCAACTGTGAACAAAATAAGGAGGGCATGCATCTGCAGCTGCTTGCACACGATCCTATGCACGAAGTAGAAGAAGAAGGCATTGTGGAGGAGAAGAAGGCATTGCGAAGGAAAGAAAAGAGCAACTGGAAAAGTTAAGAATTAAAAAAAAAATGAGCAAGTGAGAAAACTAAAAAGAGTTTGAGTATAAATAAAATTATTAGTGTCGACCTACTCCACACAAATAAAAAAGAGTTTAATCATCTCTAAGCGTCAATCAAGTCTTTCCCTTTCTTAGTCTATACATGAAAAGAAAATTATATATTAAACCGACATATAAAAAATAAAATATAAAATCAGTTGACACTACCTTTTCTAAATAATTAAAAAATTAATTTCATTTATGTTCATAGGTCATAGATAGGTCCTAGGTCGTCACACTACATTTTATTTTAACTTTTTAAGTTTTTTGATTTAGCGTCGATTTAAAGTGGATTTAGTCCATCCTAAATACGTCTTTCTAATGTCGGCTTGACCCACTCTATTTGTATTGCTTATTAACCAACGCTTATTTCTAGAAACTAATACATATTTTTTCGTGAATGTTTAATAAATCTTACATTTATTAAGAGGACTCGTCACATAACATTACTCACTCAATTCTCCTATAAAAAATTAATATATATATATATATATTATCTTATTGGCGTTCAATAATATAATTACTGAATTAATGACCAACTTTGCACCAAATCCTTCTAAGAAAAATAATGTAGTATATATATGTATAAGGTTTAATAATGTGTTATGATATGTGTTTAGTAAATGTTGGCAACATGATCAAAATGTTAGCAATAAAAAGTTTAGGAACCAAGAAAATATATTTTTGGAATTAAGAAGAAAAACTATGAGTGTGCCTACTTAAAAGGTGGTTATGTAGCTTCTCTTTTCTGCGTAAATGCTGGTGTGCAATTACTCCAAATAACATTTTTAGAAAGTTATTAGGTTTTGGGAGGCCCATATGTAGAAATTAGTGTAGGTTATTCCTCCCATGTTAGGGACTAGGGTGCGTTTGGAAGCAGAAAAAAAAAATATAATGATGTTCAATTTCTATTTTCTAAAAGTGTTTTTTAGTTTTAAGAAAATAGTTCATATACGTCACGACATGCAACAGTAGTATCGTTGAACTAAAACCACAAAAAACAGACATGGTTGATTGATTTGGATAAATAAGTGTATTCTTTTTCACTAAATTATGTGAAGTTCTTTTTAATTCATGTGTTTTTTAGTCAATTCGACCAATTTAATTGGGAATCGATTTCCTGTTTGATTTGGTTGTTCTATAGAATTGATGATTTATAAAATATGTATCAAACCAGTGGAATAATGTTAAATCTGTAAAATTATTCTAAAAATCAATCAGCACTGATAGGAAACTGGTTCACCGGAAAACTTTATATAAAAAAAGTGAACCTAAAATATTAAAATATTTTTATCCTGCGTATAGTTTGTTATTTTTAATAAAAATTGTTGTGTCTTATAAAAGTTAAGTTGGAAGATACGCTAATTTTAATGAATAATTGAATGGGTAATATTAGCCAAATCTCTAATAAAACCACTGAAAAATATATTCACCAAATGTCAAATCTCTAATTGTAACGGCGCGTAAAACAAAATAAAGAGAGCCACACACCTTCCTTTCCCTCTCTTTCTCTCTCTTAATTTCCTTTTTCAATACCAAACTCTATTTTAAAATCTGATCGCATCAAACTGTAGTTGAGGAACTAAGGAACATTTTTATCCGATCAAATTTTAAACAGAGTAAATTCATTTTTATCTTAAAGATCCCTTATTCTTTGTTTTTTCTCTAAGATTTAATCGTCAATCTTAGTGAGATCAGTAGAGAAAATTAATTCTCCCAACTTATTCTATTGTATACTAAATTTCTGATTTATTTAGATAATTTGCATTAAACCTTTATATTTTAAAATTTATCGGAGACGCTAAAATTTTAAAGATTACGTAGAAAACAAACAATTAAGATAAGATGAGCTAAATTTAATTTTAATAACACCCTAGAATAGGATAGAAGATCTGAATATGGAAGAAACATGTATATATTGTGTTATTTGTTTATATATTATTTAAACTTTAAAATATTAGATTTTGATGGTTTAGTATTTAAGTATTTTTTTATATTAATGTATAATGAACATGTAATGAAATTAAATTCATACATTTGAGATAATGTATGGACCGATGCTTGTATGTGTATTAAGTATTGATGCCTATGTGGTAACAGAGATCTCCGAGTTTCACTAATGATCTAAGTCTTATAGACTAAGTTCATGCACACCGTAACATATGAGATGCACGACTTAGGTTTTATTGAACTTATCATGATCATTTCTGTTGAATTCGCTAATAATCTTTGGATCAGGTGTTACGGGTCTTCCAGAAGGCGTCAAATGTTATTATGTTTGTTGAATATCCTGGATGTGTAAATCCTTGTGAGATCTATGTGATTGTTCTATGTTTGAATTTGAAGAAAATTGAAAAGTTCTGAAATTGATTCATGTAATTTAATTTGAAGAAAATTGTGAATATTATAAAATTTTATTTTCAGTAATTTATCATTGTTTTTCTTATTGTATTGTGAACTACAATAACTGTACTATAGACACGAGTAGATGATCATATAGGTGTAAGAGGTCCTAAAAGGCTTTAAAATGTTTTAAACTTTATATTGTAGATGTTTGTATTTTTATAAGTGGTAATCTTATAAAATGAATGTTTTAAATTACTCCAAGTTTGTATAAAAACGAGTAAAACATGTATTATAATAGTTAGATATTATTTTTTGAGTTATTATAGTGATAAGAACAATAAAATAATATAAATAAAAATCACATATTTATTACATCAGCTATCAGATTTCTTCTATTTATTATTTTTTTTATCACAATATAAATTTATAACTCATGTTATCATGTACACAATTTTAACTCATGCTTCTCTTTAATTGAACAGTAATTTTAGGACGCGTGGCATAGTTTAAAACGTTATTTTAATCTCATAGATAAATAATTTATCCAAACAAACCTTTAAAAATATATCTTCACGTGTCTATATATTATTCTGTTCTGAGCAAGTAATTTTGATTCTATTATTACATTTACGTGCAATCCTAGTTCCTCTAGATTAATGGGCATTAATTTTGTGCTTTTCTAGTTATAAAAAATCAATTGCATTCCTCCTCAATAATTACTAAATATTGAAAACAGATGACATAACATTAATTAATGTAAATTAACAATCAAACAGAATTTAAGTTCTCATTTTGAGCATTGTTTTCTTCTTTATTTGTAGTAAAATATTTTATACATTTTTCTATACAGGTCGATGTCATTTTACCCTTCAATTAAATTGACGCAAGAGACTGGATTTTAACAACTGAAAAATATCAAGCCGACCAAAATGGCAATCAAACTTAAAGAAACACAAGGTGCAATTTAACCTCAAAATTACAATAGTGGCGTATTGTATTAATATTATTTTCGGATACTGGCAAACAACCCATAAATCACAAATTCTTCTTTTCTTTTACTTTGGGTAGAACACAACATCCTCATTTACAACAAGGAAGAATGAATTTACGAAATTTAAATGCCATATTCATATATAACATGCATATATACAAAAAAGATGTTATGGAGAGAGATATGATATGATTCAACAATGAAATTATGTAGCTACTTGTGTTGTTCTAGGTCCTTTAGTTGTTTTTTCAAAACTGAATGTTCATACCGCATCCTTTCAAGCCTACTCTCAACCATGTACATCTCGTCTTTAAGGTGATGAATTCTTTTCTCCATCCACGCTATGTCTGAAGGATTTCTAGTCATGCCACTGTTCATCGTATTCATGAACTCCACAGGAGTGTTCATGTGTACGTGTTGAGGTCTTGCCAATAGCACAAGTATGCTAAACTGCTGCAGAGAATAAAATAAAAGGTTTTCAGTATTAGTTGACTTGGAGTTAAATCTTTACAGACACGCCATACCATTAAATCCAAAATGTTACAAGATTGAAATTCAAAAAAAAAAAACTAGTAACCAAGCATTAAAGACCAACAAAAATGCTTCCAGAGAAAACATGAGAATTGAGGAGGCGGATGATTCTATTAATCATTGTTACTCAAGAGCTGAAATACGAATTTTAGGTTCCTGAAATTCGGTTTTGTCATGTGAAAAATATAGGGCTGGAACAATTTGATTGAGCAGTCACACAACTGAAGTGACAGAATGCAAACTCAAGCAATTTGATGCCAGTAGCTGCAATTTTTTTAACACTTTTAGTTTGTAGAAACACACAAGTCTGCAAGTCCAAGAACCCTGACAGTTTTATTTACATAATGAGAAAAAAATAAATGTATCTAAAGATCAGGTTTAAAGCACACACCTGAATGAAGAAAATCAGGGCGATAATAATGACAAGAAGCAGAGAAAGATTGTTATGACTTTTCAAGGATGATCTGAGCTTTGTCATAAACTGTATAAACAATGGAACAGATGATGGTTCGGTGAAATTCCCCTGCAAGTGAGAGCCTACATCGTGGGTAGTAGTAGTTGCATCCAAGGCATTGGATGTAGGTAGTATCTTTGTAATGTTACTTTGCTCCTGTGACCCTTCTGAAGATTGTCCAGTCTTAACTTCTCTATCTAAATTCATTTCACCGTTTTGACCTACAGCAACAGCAGAACCACTTTCAGAAACATTAAACTATAACTCCTCAAAAATAGAACATTTCACTGGACATAGTGTTGTATATGAACCCAGAAGGAACTCCAAATTTTTTGAAGATAGAGAAATTTTAAAAACCAAACCTTGTTTTTCAAGATTCTTCCCCTTCAATATTTCATGTGCCTGAAATATCATACATTCTCAAATGGACATTCAAAAGAAAGCTTGCACCAGCAGCAAAACAAAATGCTTATAATAAAAACAACAGCAAAAAGACAAGAATACCATGTTCATCCATGTCGCATAAGCATCACGACATTCTTCAACTGTTGATTGTACGATTTTGCCTGTGATTGTTCATTTACATGGAATCAAAGAAATTTCAAGTTCATGAAAATGATAATAGAAAAACAAAATACCAAAGAAATTCAAACTATGTTTAGGGGGGAGGCAGATGATTTTATTGAACAAACTCCTGTGATTCATTATGCTAATGTCTATAACTAGGAATAAATTAGAATATCAAAATAAAAAAACTAGAGAAAAATATTATCAATATTGAATATCTCTTGTTACAGACATCAGAATTTCACCCACACCTTTCCAAATAGTTTTTTTAGAAAATGCCACATTCACAAATACGCGCATAATGCAGCACTCTTTTGATTCATCCTTGTCTCTCTCTACATTCCACAGCCCCTAGTAATTCACAAAGAAACCATGCATGAGTAAAAACTGTCAATTCATAGGGAAACATAATTAATAATGAAATTACTAAACAGAGAACTAAAAGAAAACCATAAATAAAATAAAGCTCAATAATAACAACCTGATTGGGTCCCAAAGTTAGGTAATGAAAAAGTAATCTTTTAACTACATGATTTGATTTACTCAAAATTGAAACATTTAGAACTTGTTTAACTAATGAAGTGAAAACATAAAATGCACGTTCAGGTACCCTAATGTCTCGAGCATAAAATTCAACATTAAATACAGTACCAGAGATTATACTGGAACAGTAACACCAAACATTAGTCAAACTCATTCAGTTAGACGTCAAGAAATGTAAAATGGCATAAAGTTTGAAACCTGCTCCCTAAAGTGACCACTATATTTAAAAAATGACATAATACCAGCCCTTTGAATACCACTTTCACCACTGTCAGTAAAATGTGCAAATGATTTTCCAAAAAGCAGTGCCTAATTCTAATGTCCAGTTCATTGTAGCGAACTACTGAACAAATAAGAAATTTTTTAGGTAATTTAAAAGTCGTCCTACTGATTGCTGCTGTGTGACTAGGTGGTTACAGATTTTAATTGCAAACACAGCTTCTGTTCATGGGTAAGAGCATAAATCTAGTAAATATTATCTAAACAGATCTCCAAATATTAGGTTTTGACAGACCCAACCTCTGGGTAAAAGACTTTTGTCCTGTTCAATGAATCATTAGTGTCCCACGAATTTGAACCAGTTTCTGTGGATCAGTTCATGAAGGTTGTGAGTAAACCTTTGTTATAGCAATTGACTGTCGAAGCAATTTTTTATAGTATTGGATTAGAAAGGAAATGCTGTATTATTAAGGACTTCCTCTTTATTTGCTGAGCTAAGTCTGTCTGACTTCACGTTGTAGCTGTGCACACGTTTTTTCTTGGGAATCTCCCTAACAAATACTACTGGAAGTGCCAAAAAGGACGTAATATACGTGGAGAAAATAGGGCATGAAAATTTGTAATTTTGAAAATAAAAGTGAAAGTAAAATGATTTTAAATTGTTAAAGAAATTTCCTAAAAAGTAGGGAGTAGATGGAAGTGCTGGACCTTTTGTGTAGATTTCAATGAACATATCGCTTACTATGTTCAGTTATAGTAAAAATACAATATTGGGTATTTCGGGAAATAGATGATATCACAGATCCTAATTGTTGGACAGTCTGGACATTCGAGACTTTCTGCCTTTCAGTATAAAGTAGGTGGGCCCATGCAATATAAACCATTCAGGTGTCTGCCCCTAAATTAACCTTGAGAGATAATTGGTTTATGATTGAAAACTTGTGTTGATGATATTTCACTCCTTTTTTTCTATTTGTTCCTCTGTTGAAGAGATATTTAGTCCTTAATCTCAATAAATTCCCCCTCTAATAAACTTTACTTTTTTTCGAACAATGTAACCCAAGAAATATTTAATTAAAAAATTATACAGTCAAAAAATAAAATTACTTAAAAGCACATGTGCATTATAGATTTATTGTTTCAAGAAAAATTGTACCTCAACACGGAAATAATCTGCATAAGGTACATCACTGACTTCTTGAGATGTCTCTACAACCAAATGACTGATGAAGTAACAAAAACATGTCAAGACAAGAACACGTTAGAAACACTTGAAGAACACTTTATTTCAATGCAGTAACTAAATTTTAGAATAAATAATACATATAAAGAACACAAGAAAATAGATAAAGGGAATAATAAAATGCACAATAGAAGCAAAAGCAATTATTTTTACTCTTCCACATAACATAATAAAAGCATCAACACTCCCAAGTCCTACCCAGGTTTTATCATCCGAGATTAGAAAAATTAAAACAAAGTAAACAAGCCGCCAACAAGCTTCTACTTGTTTGCTACTACACCATTCCAAACTTACAATGCTTGATTTGAAACAATTAAATTTATCAATTGAATAAAAATATCCCTTCTCTCCTGTATACACCCACCTCCCAATCACAAAAGTTCTTAAAAAGCAAGCAACTCACAGAACCCAAAAAATTCCATTTCTATCAACTGCGTAAACTCTGGCACTACCACAGCTTTATCCTGGCTACACCAAACAGTGCCAGGGACATTTTCTTCCCGCCTATCTCACCACCATTTATCATTACTTATTCTCACAGCTTCTCCCACTTAAAGCCTGCCAATACGACAGGAAAATATGCTATTGCTACATTTCATTGCGTTATCCAACCCACCCCACAACACCCTTAAGTAACCACTGGGGACATCCATCCCCACAATTATCCTCTATCTAGCTTCCTTTTTGTTAGAAGCTCCCTGAAAACTTTACCTTAAAAAATTGCATTAAGAGCAGAAGATGAATTCATGTAAAACATAAATAGATTGAGATAAAAGAAGGTAATTGAAAAAACCTGTTCTTATAAACACGAAATTTCTGGACCTCATGGCAGCCACCAAATTTTGCTCCTGAAAAAGCAACATAGTCATGTCCACCAGCAAATAGGTAGGAGAATGGCCAACATTTTTAGCTAGCCTTGCACATTTAGTTCCAATGTTCTTCAATTAGCCTTGCACCATTTATAAAAATGTGACCTTGTGGATATATTAGTTTTTGTTTCTAATAGCTTTATTCAAACATACATTTAGTCAATAATAACTGTGCTAATAGCTGGTTGAAAAATTTAGATGCCATGCTCAAACTTATGCCTATAAAATTAAAGAGTTCCATAACTCATGAACATGTATGTCAATGTAAATTAGTTTACATGACTCTAGAGTAATCAACAACTTATAAATACGATGGGCTAAACTTATGTGACTCTTTTTATTTAGGGGGTTCTCTAAAATCAATTAGCAAACAAAATAATTCCTAAATTAATAAAATCTAAGTCAGAACAAGGAATTATACAATGTAGATAAAAAATAAAGCAGCAGAGCATACCAAGATAAATTTTTATTGGATGTTGAAATGACAGTTCACGAGCATACCCAAATTTCTCCTGAGGATGCCACGAACCACACTTAAAGTCTGAAAGCAAAAAATAAAAAGTAAAAAAATAAAAAGATAAAAAACTCATGAAACAATAATGTATGGAGAAAAACATCACTTAATTCTACTCCTTCCCTAAAACAATATTAAATGACAATGCGGATAGTAAAGAATACTAGAAATGAAAAATGTCAATTAAAATGCATAGGTTTAGAAGTTTCATGCAGGTTACCTTTATCACCACATTTTTTGTGAAAAGACTCAAGAAAATTTACAGCATCATCTGAGAAAAAGTACCTAAAGAAGTCTTCAACCTTTATCTGCAATGTGTAAAACCTAAACTTTGAGAAAATCTCACTGTTTTTAAAATTAAGATTTATCAAATTAACAAGGGAAAACTTAAAACGTAAAAAATAGTTCTAGTGATTTTCAAGTAAGATTATACCGGAAACACTTCTTCTGCAACGCATGTAAATGCTTCATCGACTGCATATTAGAAAATAAGTCCAAAATCTCATCAAATTATATTGCACATATAAGGTGAACCAATAGCAGTATGCTACAAGATAAATGTGGTGGAAATATACATGTGTTGGAAATATCCGTATGCGGTGTTTCTCCTTTTCACATGCATTATGCATACAATGGTTATCAAACCCTAATAGCGGCACATAGAGGCCAGCCCCAAAAAAGGTATAGCAAGATGACCACTATTCTGAATAAGATTAATCAAGCCAAATATACATATTTATAAATTCTCAAAAATAGAAGATAGAAAAGAAAAATGTATAGCTATAATTAATAAAAGAAGACAAATTCTTACTCCCGCTGCTTTAAGGAGGACGATGAAGTTTTCCAAAACAGAACATAAGACAAGAAATAGAGGGTATGTGGTAGAGAAGAATACAGATTTTGTGGAATTAGACCCCAAAAAAAGTATAAACAAAAACAGAAGGATGAGCAACAAAACAGAGGCAGACTAAGGGCAAAGATTTTCCATTAGATTTTTCTTCACATTCTTTGATTTCTTGTGCAATGACCTTTTGCTCTCTGACACTCATCACACCCTCTGAGCATTTTTTATCTCCAGCAGCCGCCATGTCCTTTGATCAATTTTGCTTTCCAGGGCCACCACATCCTCTGAGCATTCAGCAGCTGTTGTGCCATTTACTCATTTTTTTCTCTCTGGCAACCACCACATCCTCTAACCATGTTTGACAAGCTTGACTAGTATGATACATATGTTCCACCTCGAGGGGAGTCTTAAAGATATGATTTGAAAGGACAAGGCATATTAAAGATTAATTGTCACTTTGACAGAGAGAAAGTCGTGTCTAAGAAATATCTACTAGCTGTCATGATTTACTGTTACACCAAGAAAAACACACCCAAAGATAAACCAAGAACACAAATTCTACTGAATAATCTCTGTATTATTGCTTCTGCACTTTACACTCAGAACATCCACAAAGGAAATGATTATTCCTTTTACACAGGACTTTCCCTGTCTACCAAACTGAATTCAAAAAATGTCACACCTTCACTAAACCGGTTGGTCTTTATTTAAAGACCACTAACCGCTACTTTACAAATCATTAACCACTACCTTACAAACCACTACTAACCGCTACTTTAAAAATCATTAACCGCTACCTTACAAATCAAATAACTAACTCATGACTATTCTAATTCTAACTAACTCCTCCTCTATGTGTATCCTAACATTTACTCGGTCAGCTTCACAACCAACTGGCTGACATATTTACTAAGTCTCTCAAGAGATCTTGTGTTGATGACATTTGTAACAAGCATATATGGTACATATGCTCCAGCTTAAAGGGGGGTGTTAGACATATGATTTGAATATGTTAGAAATATTATTTGATTACACTAAATAGGGAGATATGATATGATTTGATAGGGACATATCGTACCAAATATTTCTCATTAGATATTGATTTTCTCCTTATGATTGTATCTCTTCTTCATTATAAATAAGAAAACTCATGTGTACTCAACACACAAAATTCATTATATTCCTTCTCGGTTTCTCTCTTCTGAACATGGTACCATAATTCCTTTCAACACTCTTTAACAACATCCTAGAAGCACAAGTCAAGTGGCATATTCGAAGTTTTACACGCACCCCTAAACAAATCTAGAGTAAGTAATTTTCTTCCGTCCAACTTGTATTATAAGTAATTGTCATATTGATCTTGCATACCAAATGTCAATAAAATTTTATATAAGAATATTTATGCAATCAAACAGTTAATAATACTTTCCTATAATTTGGTATTTTTGTCGAAAACTAATTTAAGACTTTGAGATTGGGTTCAAAACATGCTCTAAATTTTTATAAGCATGGGACGAAAGAAACCTTGCTTCAATTGTTTATACTGTGAGAAATTTGTCCGAAAGAAAATTATATGTTGACGCATATAAACTGAAAACAGACTGATAAGGAAACAGAACATTCGTGCACAAACTATGTAAAATGTTGAAAATACTGGTGGAAGAAAAAGAAACAGGAAGAGAAAGGGGATGTTTATTACAGATACAATCCATAATAGTGAGGTTCATCATGTCTAGATTTGAAATTATACTGAAGAAGTTACAAAGCCAGAGAAGTAAATTTTGTAATATCTACCTCTTTTGTTCTTTAAAACTTTCATAGCTTCTTTAAATAGCTAATGTTATGATATTGTTCATTCAATTCAAGCCAAGTGTCCACAAGACAATGGCAGAGTGGCAGACTAAATGCCAAATCCATTCCACATATCAACACCAATTGATCATTACCCAAAGTACTGAAGCAACAGCAAAGTTTTCCTTTTATTGATAACCCAAACACCTTTCCCACAATCACTATATCGGACATCCCTTGAACAATTTAAAACAAAATTGAGTTATTTCCGATTAGAACAATTTCTAAATGACTACAAATATTTTATTATTTAACATGAATCCATTATACACACACAAATTTACTTATATATAACATATATATTATAAACTCACTTGATGGGGCATCAATATCCTCCTCATTCCACTTCCAACTCTCACTTGGGGCATCATTGTTCAATTCAAGTTCAGCAACTTGTTGTACACTGCATTGCTTCTCTGAATCCCCCACCAATACAGGGACATCTCCTACAATGGATGGAGACCTTGCATCTTGGCTCCTGGTTCACATATACAAGTAAAAGCTAAGTGAGTTGCACACAAAATAATCTAATTATAAAGTAAGAGCCATCACGTCATGTACATACAGGTCAGTAGAAACTGATGTACTGTCAGGTATATCAGAAATGTTGACATTTTCAACAGTTACAAATCCATTCTCTTGGCTAGTAGACTCAGACATTGACTCCTGCAGTAAAATAAATAAATGAGAAACAGTACAAGAAATGCAATTTTGACCAATTAATTTGCATTATAAGATCTTATCATGTTCAAATGAAGCAATTTTCCAAAGAAACTGAATACTGAAAATGATTAGTGGTACAATATTTTTCAACACATGACAGCTCGGCAATGCATTCTGTTAAAGACAGACTCGTGTTCCCAGGAGGAAAAGAACAATGAAAACGATTGCAAAATTTTATTATCTGTGTTACGTTACTACTCTAGTTTGGCAAATATATGATGCAGTACAATTTTGTTGAATACAATGTGACAAAAAGACCAAAAGTTAAACACTCATCCAGATATTTTAGAAAACCTAAGAGAGATCATAAAATAAAAAAACAGAAGAATTAGTATTCAACATATAAAATCCTACAAGAAACTTTTCACACAATATCCTGCTGTTGATCCATTATCATCCATCAACGGATTTTACTATAGTAGAGGGGCGCCATTCCTTCCTAAAATCGACCTCATTACCAACATACAAATTTATAATGTTTGTATACTAATAAACATCTAGTATCAAGTCAGAGTTCTATAGCAAATACCTTCTGCTCCATGATTATGGCTCCATTGCCCTGTCGTGACCATCCATCATTAATAATCTTAAAAGCTTCATCCCGGGATAGGAAGGATGCAAAAAAGTGCTGCGAGATAAATAAGTGGATTAAGACATTGCAGCACAATAGAACAGAAAATACAAATAGCAAAGTAATATTAAGGACATAAATTAATCGAAATACAACTTGCATAAATGTACTCCATGCCCAACACACCTTCCTGTTTCCAGCTTGAATTTCAATGGCATTGGGAAATATCCCAGCTGTCTTTGCCCTCCTTACACAAGTGACTTCAGGTAATGGTATTACTTTCTGAAATACATTGATATTTTCAACAAGCAGAAAAAATGAAAATTAAAACCAACACTACTAGCAAAAGCTCATAATAGTTACATAAGTGATGAAATGAGATAGTTTTCACATTAAAATTCATATTTGATTGCATCTACTAAAACTCCAACTCTTCATATAACCAAAGTATACCATGGGATATATTTTTTTATCACAAAAATAGGCAGTCAATTTGTTTTCTGAATCTTGATGATTATGTATTTTGGTATGATTGTATGTGTACATGTATGTACTAGTTATTCAGTTTAAATGTAACATATGTATGTGATTTTGAATAACTAATATGTACGTAGAAAGTGAACAACAGCCAAAATACCTTAAAGAAGAAAACTAAATTCAGCCACTCAATTTAAAAGCAGAAGCCACTTAGGTGAGCATAATTAAACTTATAACAATTTGAGGTAGGCTCAAGTGTTTTAGGTATCCTTCCTATGACTAAAGAGAAAATTACAATAATCAACACCACAAACACAAATTACTTTAGGGGAAGTAAATACATATATATTAGACTTGCAGATAGTCAACAACATACTAGATTAAGCATATACATTGAATAACCTTGACACATATCTTATTCTTATAAACATATTATAGGTAAATTTAAATTTAATTCCTCCCATGAAGAGTTAAAAAGAATGTTTAAATGAAAAAGATAATTGCGTTAAGCACTTTACCTTTGTCTCGTATCCAAATATGTTTGAGTAGAAACAAATGAAGTTCACAAATAGATACATATGACCCTACAACAAGCAATTAATAAATCATTAGGAAAGCAAATGAAAATGATATTTGCTCAAACCATAGATACATTTTAACTTATTTTCAACCAAGCAAAATAAAGTAGAATTCTTAAAATTGAAGGGATAATGCACAGTATTTGTGAGTTAATACCAAAAAATTACCTGAATAAGTAAGTTTTCCTGGATGGCACAATTAAAATCTTCAATAAGGACCTAAAGAAAATAAGAATATATAAGAAGTCAATAAAACAAATGGGCAATCAAATTGCAGTAAGTTCTCAAGTAAGAACTCCAAAAACTAAAAAATGAGCAAATGTGAAAGACATAAAGATTGCCAACTCTTTCATTCTAAGATGATGATCACTAAACCAACTAACAAACCACAAAACTATACATTAGATATCTACATTAAAGGTGGAGCATCACTCACTTCCTCAGGGGGAAGATGGAACAATTGACGATACTCTTCACTCTTCAATACGTCCGGAGTCTGAAACTAAAAAAAAATAGTGATCGATAACATATCGAACATCAAACAAGATATATATTTCAGTTAAATGTGACAAATAATAGAAGATTCCAGAGAGCAAAGCCATGCTGTAACATCAAAAGCCACAATTCATAGTTTCACATAAGCTGCGACAACAAATTGACCTATTTCGAACAATGCCACACACAAGCTAAAGTACACATCAATTTTCAATTAAGTGAAGTGTGTCGAAATTAGAAGATTCCAGAGAGCAAAGGCATCCTATAAAATCAAAAGCCACAATTCATAGGTCTCACCGAAGCCGCAACAACAATTGAAGTATCATTGCAAAACAGTTCCACATTCCAGCTAACCGAAACTTCATTTAAGTTTCAATTAAGTGCAATATAAATTCCAGTTAAATGTGTCAAAAATTAGAAGATTCCAGAGAGCAAAGTCATATCCTACAGCATCAAAATCCACGAATCATAGGTTTCGCTATCTGTTTCGAGCAACTCCACACTCGAGCTAAACGACACTTCAATTAAGTCTCGATCAAGTGAAGAAAAACGACACATCACAGCATCAATTTGAAGAATCGCAAATGCAGCAAGCACGGAATCGAAAGCGACGCTGATTACAAGAGCGAGCAAGCGGAGTACCTGAAGTTCATTATCGGATAAGTTGTTCATCGAGGAATTGGACGAATCGCTCCGATCACCGACGTCGGGGGAGGACGACGGCGAAGGATCCACCGACCGCGACGGTGGTTCGCTCCTCGAGGCGTCGGCAACAACCGTGGAGGCCATCGAAGAGCGAAAGAGAAAGAGAGAGATAAAAGAACGGTAGATCTGAAGAGGGAGCCGGTGGTTGGGGGGCTTTACACGGTTTTAAGTAACGGCGACGGTACGGCAGAAGCGTCGTTAAATTACCGTTTTGTTTTGTATGATTTGATTTGAGAGTCTTGCGTTGGTTATGGTTTGGGAGAAGGGTTGAACTATTAGTCAACGTCGGTGCACTGATAAAAAAAGGTCAATTCTCTAACGCTGTGGCAATGTTGACAACTTGCGACACGTGATTTTTCTTCTCTTATGCATTTGCCATCTGTAGTGAGAAATAAGCTAGTTAAAAAGGAAAAAAAATTAAGAAATAGAATATAAATTAATGTTAAAGTTGTTAAAAATACAATAGGCTTTTAGAAATTATTAATATTTGTAGCTGTTATTTGTGGGTAAATTCCCTAGCATCATTTATACTTTTATTTTCCCATCTAACACCATTTTGTTTTTATTTTCTTATATAACATTCTTTTGTTTTTATTTTTCTATCTAACACCCTTTTATTTTTTATTTTTTATTTTACTATCTAGCACCATTTTATAAATAAATAAATAAATAATAAATTTTTTTTTTTATAATTTTAATTTTAAATGCATTAAAAAAAATATTTTTAATGTTTAAAATAGTTAGAAATATAATTAATGAATAAAGAAATAAATTTTTACAAAATAAAAATAAAAAAGTAATAAATTTAAAATGTTTAATTTAAAAATTATTTTTTTAAGAATGAAGAAAATAAAAAATTAAATTCTACAACAACATAAAAGTTGAATCTATAAACATAAGTATTTATTTTTATTATTATTGATGATGTAGTCATGTTAATTTCAAGTAAAATATACATGACATAATTATAAAAAAAATCAAGTTGATTAAGGACTGATATGGACATAAGAGAACAACATGATCAAACAAAAAAATGTTTATATTGTCAAACACCAAAACACACATAAAGAACCCTCCCAACATTACTGGATTGTGCACTTCTCGTCATTAATTATATTTCATTTCGCACAAACTATTTAATGTACCATTGAAGAAAATATTAAATGAATGATCATCTTTTATTTTATTTTATTTTTATGATCAACATATACTTATTTAGTATCACCTTATATCTCTTATATTTATCTTATTTGGATTTTTATTATATCTTTTATCTTATTTTGTTTTGCTTTTATTTTATATCTTTTATGTTTTTAGTTATTATTATATTTTCTGTCATTCTTTATTTATTTCTGTTTTTTTGTTTTTATTTTATTGTTTTTGTTTTTATTTTCTAAACTTATTTATTTTTTGCATTTTTTTGTCATTTTTAAGCATTAAAGGTAACATTTGCATTAGTTTTTTTTTTAGATTTTGAACACTTCAATATTATTTGTGTGACCACTATTAATTAATACTAATTAACTTTATTTTTTTTTATAATTATGTCTTGTATTTTTTACTTGAAATTAACATGATTATATCATCAATAATAATAAAAATAAATATTAATTTATGTTTATAGATTCAACTTTTATGTTGTTGTAGGGTTTAATTTTTTATTTTCTTCATTCTTAAAAAATTAATTTTAAACTAAACATTTTAAATTTATTACTTTTTTTTTATTTTGTAAAAACGCATTTCTTTACTCATTAATTACATTTCTAACTATTTTAAACATTAAAATTATTTATTTTTTAATGCATTCAAAATTAAAATCATAAAAAAAATATTATTTATTTATTTATTTTTGAAATGGTGTTACATAGGGAAATAAAAAAAAAAGGGTGCTAGATAGGAAAATAAAAACAAAAGAGTGTTAGATAGGGAATTAAAAACAAAAGGGTGCTAGATGGGGAAATAAAAGCGTAAATGGTGTTAGATAGGAAATTGAGCCGTTATTTGTCAGATGTAATTTAAGCCTTAACCAAAATTATTAATGAAATCAAAGAAAAAAGCCTTTATTAAAGGTAGAGAATAAATACTGTAATTGATATTTTTTTTTATTTTAAAAGTATATTTATTTAATAAAATAAATAAATTCTTATTATTGAATGTATTTGACTGTAAAAATAAGTTATTTTTTCGGAAGAAATTCAAGAAAAATATATTTAAATTATTTTTATTTATTAATTTTTAAACGTTAAGAAAAAAAAAATCATTTATGGAAAGTTAAGAGAAAAGAGTATTCATTTTTGAAATTATTTCTTTATCCTCCAATTGAGGGTAAGGGAACATTCTCACCTTAAGTCTGTTTAAATAATATTTTTAGGTACTGTATTTAAAATATTGTTTGCTTTGAAACTTTGAATTATGTTAATATTTTGTTATTAAAAGACATCTCTAAAGGTTTGTTAAGGAGAAAGATGATTTAAATTGTACTTATTCTTGACTTTTAAGTAATGTAGGGTTATTAGGCATTGGGATACTAAAACATATTGATGTTACTAAGCAAACTTGGAGTCAAAACATTAACATAATATGTAGGGATGAAAAGGGATTCTAAAATGAATCTTTGTTCTCGTGATAATGGTAAATGTTCGGTGGTGGATCTTAATAGGGCAAGGGAGTCTCAGTCCCCCTAACTCCCCCCATCTAATCCATTCCTTGTGATACTTCTTCCTCCGAGAGAAGAGACAAAACTAGCATTTTTTATGATTAAGTAAGATGTAGTTGTTTGTATCATTTGTTCACATGTAAGGTGAGGATAATGAAGTACTCCTGTGAGAGGAAAAAAAACCTTGCCTACACTACCTTGCAATGTGTAAATGATAGACTTTGGTGGCTTTACTTGAGTATTAGACATTAAAATTATGTTTAGTTTGAGAATATTACTTTCGTCCCCCTCAAAATTATTGGTCAAAATTTACTATTGTTTTTATTTCTCTTAACCCTCAACTGCGAGATTGAGAAATTTATTTCAAAACATCCAATAATCATACATCACTTAGAAGTCAACGTTAAGAACAATTTATACACGTTTTATTATGTTAACTCTTTGTTTTAACTTAAAGATAAAACTTTGAGTGAGTTTCAAGCATTAAAATGGTCTAACACTTTTAATTTGATTGATCTAACACCCGTATGAGGTGTTAAATATATACGTTCAATGTTTTAGGTTTATAATTGAATGAAAGAAAAAATTTAAATTTCGTGATCCAATTTTGATTAATTCATGTTTGACTTTCATTATATCTTCTACCTATTTTTTTTTCTCTTTTTTGCTCACTTTATTTATTTTCCCTTATTCTTTTATCAAACAAAATATTAATTTTACAGATTATTTCTTATATGTAAAGGGATAAGAATAAATACTATTTCTAACATAAAATTACACCAATGGCTTATAAATTTGCCTTTTTAACATGTTTTCACACTTTGCTTACCTAAAAGGGGAAATAATAATATTTATTTTTATGTTTATGATTTAATTTTTTGAAGCATTGAGTTGAAAAGTTTCTGAATTTATTTTTAATCCAGAATATTTACCTATTTTTTATGACACAATGTCCAATTAATTTATAAAAATAAATATTTTTTAGGAGGGTCACAAAAACAAGAAAGGAGTGTGTACTTAGTAGAAAAAATATCACAGGGTAATCGGCCCAATTTCAGAAAAGGGCCACTAATAAAAATCTTAGACTTTTTTCTCAATGAACTACTTTTTATACCATCATAATTTCTCTCTTCACCTCCTATTACAATGGAACGATGGAATTAATATTTTAAAATTCTTGCAATTTCTAAAACATGTTATTCATAATGTATCAGAAAAAGCTTTTGGATTACAGTATGGGAAAATGTATACTGAATGAGGATTTTAAAGTGTATTCTCCCAGAAAATAATTTTTAATTATTTCCAGTTATTCATTTTATAATATTTATAATTCTAAATCATGTATTCCAGAAATATAGGAGAATATAATCCATAATTTATTTTCTCAAGTAAACTTTCCTAAATTTTCTTCTCTAAATATTCTTACTAAGGTTATTTTCATCACTTCCATATAATGCAAGTTGCAAGAAGAAGTTTTGGAGGTGCATAAAACAATGATAGCTTTTTGTTATTTCCTTTGTTTGGAATGAATGCTTTTGGGTGATGATGTTTTGGGCCTTACGGGCTTGGGCTTGAAAGAAAATCAGATTTATCAGAAAGCTTTTGCTTCTTGCATCCAATAAATCTGAACATACACCTATAATTGACGCAAAATGTGTTCTCTTTATAATGTATTTTGGATTTAATATTTTAAAATGTAATTTTGGATTTGAGTTTCTAAAACACCTTTCTCATCAGACTTTTCAAAATAGTTTTCTCATAATATATTTTAAATTTTTATTTTGGAATCCTTTTTTCATAATATATTTTTGGATTTGTTTTCCAAAAATCATTTTATGGAATATATTATTTATATTTTGAATTTTCTTTTCATAACGAGACTTTGGTTTTCCAATTTTATTCCATAATTCCATTTCCACGCACAAAATCTACTATGGATTTCATTTTCCAATATAAATTCCAAATTTCTAATTCCAAATAAAAAACAATTATAAAATTTCAAAAATCGATAGGCTACACCAATAGAAAAAAAATACAAGCATTTATTTATGAAGTAAAATTTCTAGTTAAGATCACAACACCCAATATCCTAAATAGAAAATATAATTAAGGATTAAAAATTTTGAAGTTTTATTTATTACCTCATAGCCTCACCCACCCAACCTTCCTCACCCAACATTCCAAAAAACTTTAATAAAGAATTTGAGCTAATTATCAACTGAACTCTTCTTTTTGTCTCTTTGACCTAGAAGAAGCCAAAAAACAAGAACAAAAGGGCAAAGAAAAACCAAAAAAGAGGGGTTAACCTATGTTCCAAGTTTAATGTGGGATTAATGAAATGACTAAATGAGTTTATGAGAACACAAGAGGATGAGAAAAGGTCCCTTGTGGACCAAATGCCATCTAAGAAAGGAATCATGAAAGAGGCCACCTTTGAATGTCTTGCCACTTTCCCTAATTTCAATGCCCTCAACCATGGCTTTTCAAACCTCTAATTTCCCAACTTTTCCAAAAGCAAGAAGGAACAACAAAGTGCAAACCCCACATAAAAAAATAAATCACATGGCCCTTCCTTTTTGGAAAATGTGGCCATGGAGTTTCCAGTTTCAGTGATAAAATATTATGCTAATCATTTTCATCACTATGTATGAAGTGAGTGAGTGTGTGTGTGTGTGAGTGCCTTCATGGGATCTGAGTCCCTTGGTTTGAACACAAACTTTGTTATCACCCCATTATCCAATTCATGTATTTTGACTATATAATATATAAATGCACCACAAAAGCTTCTTCCTAATGATGCTTAGCACCACTTTTCCCATTGTTTTTGTATTATTGTCAAAATCTCTTACCAGTGTATCTTTCATCTTGACTAAGCATGCCATAATTATAATTATAGGTCATTGGATTCTCATCTTCCAAATATGTCTTTCATAGGTGCCAACTTAGCCAACTTGCCAAAAATTGGATTTTAATTAACTAAACTTAGCAATATAAAACTCTATGTTAGAACACCATCTCTTATGAGTGGAATATTCAAATGGAATATACATGAGTTCTTAAACTAGGATTTTAATAAGAGTTGAGTGTGATTTGATCTATTTATATAACTTTTTTTTATAGTTATTTTGGTTTTTTTTTTTTTTTTACATCACACGTAAAATGTTTGACTCCTTACATACATTTACCATTTTTTTTTACCTCTAATAGATTTTGTTTTACTAACGTTTATTGAGATTCATTCATAGTTGAAATGTTCTCTACATCTATATTTGAACCCCGGTTATTGTTAGTTCTGATTTTTTAAACCAACAATTTAATTAATTTGTAAAATTGAATCTAGATTTTAAATTATTTTTTATGGTACTAATTTAAAATTTAAAGTAATTAAGAACTAAAAGATTGTTAATTAAGGTTAGATATCAATTTAAAAATTACTTTATAAGTTTTTATTAATAAGAGAAACTGTTGTATATATCAATAAATTTTTAATTTATAAATAATAACTTAGTCTATATAGTAATTAAATATTTTTTTTCTAAAATTAGTTGTTATTTAATAAAAAAATTTAGTGTATAAATTTTTATTAATAATAAAAATTATTTTATATATCAATAATTTTTTAGTTTATAAAATAGTATTTAACTTAGTTAATATAATAACTAATTATTTTTTATCTTTAAATTAGTTATTATTTAATTATTATTTTTAGTTTGGTTTTAAATTAGTTGATATAATTTCATTTGATGAATACATCTACAAATATTCCTTTTTTATAAAATTTTCTCTTTTTTATACTTCTCTGAACAATGGTACTAAAAATTTCCATGTGTATGTCGTCAAGAAAAGTTAATAACTTATCCTTCATTAGATTTGGTATCTTTTACAAATTTTTCAAAAAGAAAACTTTCTTTTATTGATTTTTTTTAGCCAAAGAAGAGTTTTACAATAAAACTAAATTATTATTCTATTCTGTGTTCAATTTGAGTTTATTTAATTTGTTTCATTCTCTTTCTTTTACTTTGAGTAAAAATACTTGAGTAAGAACTTGTTTGCTTTATTTAGATGCTTAAACTTAGTAACATATTAATAAACTAATTAAAACTTATTTACTTATTTAATAAATATGAAAAGTGGTGAGAACATGTATATATATATAAAAAAAAGAAATAAAAAAAAAGTATGAATATCTTTTAATTTAATAATATTTTTATAGTTTTTTTCATATAAATCATACAAACATATAATTTTGTATCAATATAAAATCATTTAATATCTTATTACCATAAAATATGATGGAAAATTCAAGACAATAAAATAATAATTCAACCATAGCAATAAGCAGCGAATAATAATTTTCCCAACTTGCAAAAATCTGTGAGGAGCAATAACAAATAATAGTAACAACAAAAACACACCAAAGGAAGACACATAAATTTTAAAGTGGAAAATCTTCTCAATGTGAGAAGAAAAAACCATGGGCACAAGCCAGTCAATCAAGCTCCACTGTGATCAAAATTAATATTACAAGAGAGTCTCAAATCACAACACAAATTGTACTCAATAATCGGGCAAATAGCAAGACAAAAAAGATGAAATAGAGAACAAGAAACCAGAAAATTCACAAAAACTGCAGCTACTGTACGTGACCTATAGGTCACTATTTCGGTGACTTTTCAACAATCTGAACGGTCAAATTGAAGAACCACGAGTTAATGAACCTGCTGAAAAAATCTCAGCTCGATCCACGAAGCAACAACGGCAATCGAAAAATTTTTCGTCCTAAAAAATGATGTTGCAGTGTGAGACATATTTCTCACTGATCAAAAAACTTCCCAAAGATCTGAATGGTCAGATTGAAATACCACAAGTTATGAACCTGCTCACAAAATCTCAGTTCGATCTAACGGTGAACGAAACATCAGCGGTGGCCAGAAGTTGCTGGGCAGAACTTCCTCCCTTAAGAAAAAACTAAAGATGATTAATATTGGATTACACCTCAACTTAAGAATTGAGCTCAACCCAACAAAAATAAACATAAAATATATTGATATTTTTTTAATTTTAATTAATTAAAATTAACACCTTTCATTAAAATTATTAACAGTATAAAATTTCTTTAATAAAAGTAAGATTGTATATAATTTCATGATTGAAAGTAATCAAATCACCTTTCATAATCATTGCAATTTAATATTAATATTTCTCATAGCTACCCGTTATAGGATCATGTAAGAATTTGGAGTAAACCTAACATTCTTTTCTTTCTTTCAAAAAACTTCAAACTTTCTGAAACATGTACCCTAAAAAATCAGAAAAATCAACATCACACACATTTCTCCAAACTTAGGAATCTTCATCAACTATCATACAAATTAGGTTTGGCAGACATGGAGTGAAGAACAGTCAATTAATCTGTGTATCAATATTCTTGTCTTCCAAATATGTATAAGTTGCTTTCCACTGTTATATATATGGATCAATGAAGAACACCAATGTCATATTCCTCAGGCAAAGGCATGCCTGAGAAGTCACTGTTACACATCAAAATTGGAGGATATATATATATATATATATATATATATATATATATATATATATATATATATATATATATATATAAAATTTTTTTTTTTATTTT
>Ga0123342_1003804_pt1 | contig 23744 bp, 17 predicted proteins | sample Turbeawhitnodule_FD_89960 | JGI IMG/M metagenome (GOLD analysis project Ga0123342, IMG submission 89960) | Root nodule microbial communities of legume samples collected from Mexico - Turtle bean Mexico white nodule | ecosystem: Host-associated > Plants > Roots > Nodule | place: Mexico: Nepantla... | reverse complement strand
TGGATTACCAGTGGTTTCTGGGGACTGGATGTAGATCTTTGTGTAAGAGTGAACCAGTATAAATCTGTTTGTGTGATTCTCTCTTTCGCTGATCTCACATATATTTGTTTTAAGTTGTTTTTATTTGTCCCTTCAAATTTGGCAAAAATTTTTAAAAAACAATTCCCCCCCCCCCCCCCTCTTGTTTAAGGCCATATATTCTAACATTAATGAGTTGGAGGACTCGTCAAGTTCTGCCTTCAACATAGCCACCACTCTGGCAGAGTTCCTCTCCAGCTTGTTTTTTATCGTTCGGCTCATCACAATTAATCTCGACACCAGGTGACTTTGTCGAGGTGGCAGCTAGGATGCTCTCTTCCTCAGGCGTCATCGCCACTTTGACACCTTAGGCCAACTGAAGGTTGTCTCCCAACACCGAGGGCAAATGTGAAGAAAACCCTACCTCTGTACGAGGTTGAGGTGCTCTAGCCAAACACCCTCTCTTCTTTAGATTGGCGGGTTGCTCAGTGTTGAAAGGCGGCACCAAATCAGCAATAGGGGTCGATGTTCTCACCCCTATTAGTTCAATTGAACTTTTTTGTCTCTTGGCAGCCTGTCGCCTCAACTGCTTCAACATATTTACAGACTCATGTCAACACGAGACATAATTTCTGCAAATTCGAAAAAAAATTAAACACCCAGTCAACATATTGAATAAATGTGCAAGTGTATTAAAATGCTACGTACCGGTTAAATCAGCCCATCTTTGGGACGACTCGTACAAAGCTACCAGCTTCCAGGTAGGGAGCCTATTCGAAAGTTGATCAAGTACATCAAAAAATTATTTGTCTTGAAGGGTCATGAAGGACCTCAGCCAGGATACGTATCGCGTTGGCGATTGGGTCCAATGAATGGGAAATTTAGGTTTCCCTTCGAAATTGTAAAAATATAGCTTACCGTTTGACTTAACAAAATTTTTGAAATACCTCTCCTTGAAATGCTTATAGGATGAGGTGAAAGGTGTGAAACGAATGCATGTCGGACGACTTGCTAAAGATAACCAACTCGTAGGTTTAGTTGTCGGGAATTGTAGTAAAAAAGAAATGATTGGGGGGACGATTTCAACCTAAAGGCATCACAAACTAGCCTAAAGGCTTGAAGAGCCGCCCAGGAATTCGGGTGTAGTTGGGTAAGAGCTACGTTGAGGATCCTAAGGACCCCCATGGTAAACTCATTTAATGGAAGGGTTACATGCAAGTCATTAAAAATACAGATATATACAAAGAAAAAACTCTTATGAAGCATTTTCCTGACCATGACAAACCCAATCAGTATGGTTTAAGCTATCGGCTGCAACAACGTCCGAGGGGAAGTCAAGCTTCAAAATAGACATTTTATATAAAAATCCATCTAAAGCGGAAGAACCCCTGAAACAAGTAGGGATGTGTAGGATGCGTGGATCCACCCACTCATAGTTGGGACAATCAGATGGTCGGCTAGCAAGGTCGACCGCCTGATCTGAACAACTCACTTCTCTCACACCATCATATGCGGAGTGAGTACGCTCATAGGGCAAAGAACATAACAGAATGTTAGAAGACCAAACAGAAGAAATCATTACTAACCTCTTGGAATGAAAATGTGAATGAGAAGAAACTTGAATAGGACTCGGACAAACTCTTGATAAACTCAATAGTAGAGAAAGTGATAGTAAATGTTGCAATGTTCAATTGCCATTTCTATTTATAGAGAAGAAATAAAGATAGTGTAAAATGCCCACCTATCGACACCGTTAGATTACCTTTCATCCAAGGGCACACAATGCTCCACATTCGAAACGACATGGCCTCACCACCGTTAGATCTCTTTGATCAAACGGTGCACGCTTGAACGACACATTGAAAAGACTCACATCATATCTCTAACAGTGCATTAAATGTTTCCATGTCATGTCTCACCTCGGGGTACCTAAAAGTCATATCTCGACTCTTCAGAAATAAATGTTCCTCGAGCTTGGAGGCAAGTGTATCGGTCGGTACTAGATGATTTAGTCACTCGGTCTTGAAGATCATTCGACCGTATCAAAATACATTTAAGGCACTCAATAAATGGCAGCAGTGACAGTTATGGAAACTCCATACGAATCATGATTATGTCCCATCGAATTCAAGTGACACTCCCGAGAAATCAGCTAACACTGATTTTGTGAAGATATTGATTTATTAAAGATATTCTCCAAATATACCTCTATATAATTCAGGAAATATCCCTAGAAATCAGTCAACATTGATATTTGATAGATTCGGTCCACCACAACAAAGGCCCATGATTAAATACTTTAAATAAACCCTCTACAAAGGAGTAAGGTATGTTTTTAATCAATTCTTACTATACATTCTCACCACAGGGTACTTCCTTAATCATCGGAGTACCTTTTTCAGGTCAACCCCAACCGATCACCAACGATTAAAGAAGCAAACTCGAAGTGAGGAGCAAGGGAACGATCAACACATTAACAATTGTACAACCAGTTTCATGTACTATCTAGGCTCACTTTGTCTATACATGTACACAAACCAAAATATAAAGCAGACATAGTTATGAAATATGCACGCCCTTCCACACCAGTACATATCATAAGTAAAACTAGACCATGCACCACTAAGAGAAAAAGTGAATTGATGTTTTAATTATTTTTTTTCACTATTAATAAATCTCAAAATTTTCCAGGATCTACTAAATCAAAATATTTTATTTTATTAAAACAAAAAATATATCAAGAAGTAAAAATAGAATATAAGGGTTAGAGACAATGAAAACTGATTTGAATCTCTCATATAGTACATCCAATTATAATCCACTTGACTTAGAAAGAAAATTTCCTTTATCTTGCAAATTTGGACTACTACAACATCTTACATGCGAAATATGTAATCATACAATGAATTAAACTTCTGCAAGAACTCTCAAGAGTAGCAACTTAAATGTATAAACCTACTACAAACCATACCACACAAAGGTGTAAAATGATTCACAAGAGATTTGGAAAGAAATCACCTAAAGTGAAAGTAATCAAAGTCATTAAATGCCTTAGAAAAAAGAAAATTTTCCCAAAAAGATGTAATACATATGCTTCTTTCATAATCTTAGAGGTTTTTTCTTGAAGTACAAATATGTGTAATATTAAATGTAATTTTCAAAACAAAGAAAAAACTGGGAAAGCATTTCTAGGATGACTTAATCAAATAGATTTAATGATAATTGATTATATTGGACTTTGTTGTATTTAGAAACACAACTAGAATAAAAGTATTTCACCATCGATAAAATGTGAGTTACATTTATGAGATAGTCAATTATATTTTCATTTAATCTGTTATTTTTATCTTAGTTTTGGAAAACTAACAAAAACAACTTAATCTATCATTTCACATAAAAATGATTAACGGCACGTTTATATTTTGAAACTATTTGAAGGTTAATTGATTAATACATTGAATAATTCATTATACCACTTATAATAATTGATTAATTTATGCTAAAAGGCTTTTAAAACATTTTAAAAAAACTATCTAAGTTTAGATAGAGGTTAATGATGAATGTGACATAATAATTTTTAGATGCATAATTCACACTCATTCAACAATGAAAACTATAAACTCTCAATACACAAGTGTCTTTATCATCAAATACATTAAGGTAAAACTAAAACTATAAGTTTTAAACTTCTGCTCAACTTGATCAATTTTGCAACCTTGCAACCGAGGGTTATGATAGAACGAAGATAAAATCTTTTGAAAAGAGAGATGAATAGTTTATTAATGAAAACTATAAAAATATCTAAAAATGAAAATTGTCTCGAAACCATATTTTGAATTTAAGAGTCGATTATTTGTATGAAAGTTGTTAGAATCCTATAATATCCTAAGACAATTTACCTTCAACTAAAGGTGCAAAATGAGTAAAACAATATTAATTGTTTATTTTCCTCCAAAAATAAAACAATATATATATGATATTTTTTATTGACTTTACTCTACGTATTTTTATTTATAATGAAAAATAAAAGATAGTGTAGTTCTTATTCGAAAATTATTGAGTTGATATTTTTAATTTTAATATTTTAATATTTTTTTCAGTTTTTGTGTACTTTTTATGATTCACTAGGAAGAAGGTACTGAAAATAAAATGACGTTTACAATCATATATATACTCAAGTAGTTATATTTATTCATGATTTTTTTTTAATATAAGATAATGTTTGCGATTATATGAGTATCTAAAATATATTATAATTAATATATATTTTTTAAATAAAAAACACTATATATAAAAAACCTAAATGATTCTTTAATATATAAAGGTAGTATACACTACACAATTATATTAAAAGAATCAATACAAAACTTTTTCTATTTTCTTTTAGAAAAAGATGATGTGTACTAACATAGTCATATATAATTTTTTTGGAAGTGAAAAGAAGTAATATTGGAATGAAAAACATAACTCTACCATGAAATGGCTGGTGAAGAAAAAAAAAAAACAAAGACCCAAGTCTTAAAATAAATAAATAAACGCGTATACTATAGAAATTAAAGGTGGCTCCACATGTTAAAAAGGCACCCATATATTTAATGAAACTAAACACCTACATAAGCTTCAGAAAGGAAAAAACAAGTTCAAAACACATACAAAATCAGAATACGACATTAGCTTCAGAAAAAAGAAAAACAAGTTCAAAACACTTATACAAAATCAGAATACGGGTGCAGCAACCACCCCTTTGCAAAGCACAACAAATATTCATCCATATATCAAATGATACTAAACGGGTAATCGGACTATTCCACCCTACCGGTCTGTATTTGGTTTGTAAAATACGGGTCGGATTGGTTCGTTGGTATACGGGTTTGCTATTTCATATAAAAAAAATTAAAAAAATTAATAAAAAATTTTAAATTGAAATTTTGAATAAATTTATTTTTTTATTTAGATATATTAGATAAATACAATATTATTCACGTGACACATGCGTAATAAAATGTGAACAAAAATTTTGGAATGTGAAATATGAGGTTGCATGAAGAAAATATGGAGATGCAGAAAAAAAAAATTAAAATTTTTAAGTTTGTGGGTCATGCAGGTCAACTCGCCCCGACCTATACTTGGACCGCACGGGCTACCGATTATGCGGGGCGGACCTACGCGAGCTAACAGGTTGGAATAGAAAGCCCGTCTTGTGTTTTTCTAAGTAGACCGCGGCCCGACCCGCATAACTTGCCCTGTTTTGTCATCCCTAAGTGCAACCATGTCTCACAAGTATGGAAGTTTTAGCGGGAAAGTGAGAGGGGGAATCTATTTTAAATGAAAGGAGGTAAGCTAGAATTTCGCCCTCTTAAAAAAACCAAATTAAGCTAAATAATGTGAATAATGTGAAATATAATTATAGACAATGTAATTTGATAAAATAAAATGACTTATTGGTTAATATATAATGAAAGTTATCTTTTTTCTTTAAAAAAATAACCAATTTGATGGAAGTTGACAAAAGAAAATAAACATTGGTTATCTCTTAACAACGAAGGTTGATCACCATTGACCATAAAAAATATAAGAAGAAAGAAAATTGTAAAAAGACAAATTAAAAGAGAAAGATTGAAGAATATACTTATTCAGATTGGGTATTTTATGGATTAAGGTAAATGTCTCTCTTACTATTATAATGTGTGTAAAAATCATAAATTATAAAAAAATTTATAATGTACATTTTTAATTTATGGATGTTATCTTAACTAAAATGTTCAAATTTATGATCTAATTTTTTAATTTTTTGTGAACCATAATTTAAAGATTATGAATAGAAGATTTTTTTAGAATTGCATTACTTCTGAAATTTCCCACCTTTTATATTCAAACATCAAAGTCATAATTTCTCTACTTCTAATCTTTTGGCCGTCACAAATTGAATTACTTTATTTCAAACAAACAGTTAGGTCTCTACTTACAAGGAGAAATTCGTTAACACCTGTACCGGTATGGGCGAGGCCGAGACCCACCTAGCTGTCCAAGGCCAGGTTGACCTGACCGAAACCAGGAGAACTTGGCGAAAATTTGAGAGATTTGGCCGAGATGACGAGGCCGATGACCCACTTGGCCGAGACGGCCGAGACCCTGGGAATTTGGCCGATGGCCGACCCATACCAGGGGAACTTGGCCGACAGCCGACCCCTATTACCGTTAACGCTCAAACCAATATCAATGAAGTTAATCCATCATTAAGAATTAGGTAATACAACCCTAAGCAGGTATCCATTTCGATAAACGGGCCCAACAAGGTAGGCCCATTAGAATAATATAAATAGCACGCATCCCAATGAGTAAGGTATGTCATTTATTACTATTCACCTGCTTGAGAGCTGACCACCCACTTTACTGACTTGAGCGTCGGAGTGCCTTCGCAGGTACCCCCACCATCTGGTGTTCACCCGAGACTGGGTGCCGAAGGAGAAGCAGGAGGACGAGAAGAATCCCAACTCATCACCCAGTCACCTGACCGACCGAAGGAAAGAGAAGAAAACTTCAATAGTTCTCTAGGTCTCATCTCCCTAGCAGGAACAACACCTTTTTTTAATTAAAATGTGGGCCATGATCGGATTGTTTAACCTACTTTTTTTTTTTCTTGTGGGAAGGCTTCAAAATCATAAAATTATTTTCATAATGCCAAATTACCGAACCTATATTTATGTAGAATGCACGAGGTCGTGGCATTATTAGTATTATTAATTGTTATTATTAATAATATATTATTTCTATTAATAATAAGAATAATTATAATAATCATAATTATTGTAATAATAATAATAATATGATTGAAATGTTTATATGATGTTAAAGAATTCATGATGAATGAATTAGCTGAGAAGAAAAGAAACTGCACTAGAACGAAAACACGGTGCTATCTTCTGGAAAAACTGAATTTTATGTATGTGTAAAAGTACATTTTACAGGAAAGAAAAGTAATATTTAAATAAGAGTACAAACCCAATAATTGGGTTAAGAAAGAAAACGGTCCAAAGCCCCCCACAAAGGTAAATCCAAAATTCTCCCTCAAATTGGAGTGTGAATAGAAGAAACTCCAACCTTGGAAATAAATTTGTTAAAAGTTTCTTTCTCGAGAGCCTCGGTAAATAAATCTGCTAGTTGTCCAAAAGTTCTAATGGGCAGAAGATGGAAGAGACCTTGTTGCAATCTTTCACAAACCATGTGGCAGTCAATATCAATGTGTTTCTGTTCGTGAAAACTGTTATTGTGTGCAATGTCTTGTTGACTGGTTATCACAGTATAGAGTAGCAAAACTTGTAGTGGTAATTTCATGATCTTCTAACAAATAGGAAATCCATTGTATTTCACATGATGTAGAAGCAAGAGCACGATACTCTACCTCTGAAGAAGATTTGGAAACAGTGCTCTGTTTCTTAGTCTTCCAAGAGATCAACGATTCTCCCAGAAATATGCAAAACCCAGTCGTGGATTATCTAGTCATGAAGCATGAGGTCCAGTCTAGTCACTGAAAGCCTTCAAATGTAGAGTAGAGGACTTGGGAAAAAAAATACCTTAAGCAGGAGATGTTTTGATGTATCGAAGAACTCTTTGCATGGCTTGACAATGATACATAGATGGCCTCTGAATATACTGACTAAGGAACTGCACGACAAAACATATATTTGGTCGTGTGTTAACTAGATATGGCAAACGTCCAATTGTCCTTCTATAGGTAGTGATATCATGTATTTCATCTTCTTGGTTGAAGAGCCTATCGCTTTGTTTTTGCATGGGTGTCGCGACTGGTTTAGCTCCAAGCATGCCAATATTTTTCAAAATGTCGAGAGCGTATTTCCTCTGACAAATGTGGAATCCTTCCCGTGAACGAGCAATCTCTAATCCCAGAAAATACTTCAACTTTCCTAGGTTTTTAATACAAAAGGATGTATTTAAAGATTCTTTTACGGTGGTAATGTCATTAATGTTGTTTCCAGCTAAAACCATATCGCCAACATAAATAAGAAGAGAAATGATTTTATTTTTTTTAGTTTTTCTAATAAACAAATAATGGTAAGCTTTAGATTGAATAAAGCCAATTGTGAACAGATGTGAAGTTAGTTTCTCATACCACTGTCGACTTGCCTTTTTAGACCATACAACGATTTATCCAAACGACACATCTGATTAGCCCTCTTTGTGTCAACTCCAGGTGGGACCTCCATATAGACTTCTTCATTTAAATCTCCATGTAGGAAAGCATTATCTACATCAAGTTGTTCCAAGAACCAGTCCTTGATAGCAGCCAGCGCAAGGATAACACGTATGGTAGTCAGGTTGGCAACAGGTGAATAGGTGTCAAGAAAGTTGATACCCTCATGTTGTGTATACCCTTTTGCAACCAGTTGGGCTTTGTATCTCTCTATGCTTCCATCAGCTTTTCTTTTGATTTTATACACCCAGTGGGTTTCTTTCCTACAGGGAGATCAACAATATACCATGTGTGGTTTCTTTCTAGCGCCTTGATTTCATCATTCATGGCTTCTTTCCATTTATGTGACTTCACAGCTTCCTCATATGTCCTCGGTTCATTTTGAAAAGAGAGAGAGAAAGAGTATAATTAAGTTGAGCCTTTAACAACCTTTTATAGGACAAAACTGAGTTTAGAGGATATCTAACCTTTTTTGTGAAGATACTGTGAGTTGGTGATGATAGTTTTCCAAGTAGGGAGGCATCCTGCGAGTTCTTGTGGATCTCTAAGGTCAAGATCAACAACTTCAGGATTTTCAGCAACTTCTGTGATAGTTTCATTACTGAGAGCGGCTTCGTTATTCCTCACATAGTCATTGTCGAGCATGTGATCAAAGAAGCTTTGATCACTCTCAAAGTTGTTTTGCGAGTCATTATCAAGAATTTTGCAGAAAATATGCTCTTGAAATGCAACATTTCTATAAACAAATATTTCTCTAGTATTAGTGTCAATAACCACATAACCCTTGGTTCCATTTTTGAAACCTAAAAAGATGCATTTCTTAGCTTTAGGATCCAATTTATTTCTATTATTTTCAAGAGTAGATGCAAAGCATAGACAACCAAAGATGCGTGAATTATCAAAATTAGGCACAATTTTATACAGCATGGACTTTTATTTTGAATAATAGGGGAAGGTAATTTGTTAATAAGATACACAGAATGAGAAATAGCATAATTCCAAAATACTTTAGGTATTTTTTATTGGAATATAAGATTTCTTGTTACATTTAGAATATGTTGATGTTTCCTCTCAACCACGGAGTTTTGTTGTGGAGTTTTTATGCATGTGGTTTGATGTATAATGTCATGCTTATCATAGAACTCTTTCCAGTGAAACTCTAGCCCATTATCAGATCTTATAACTTTGATATTTTTACTAAATTGATTTTTGAACAAAAGCAACAAAATTCATTAACAAATTTCTGGTTTTAGATTTATTTTTCATAAGATGTGTCTAAGTGAATCTTGTAAAATCATCCACCACAGTAAGAAAGTACCTATGATCGTGTATAAATTGAACACTAAAGGGACCCCAAATGTCAAAATGAATGATATTGAAAGCTTCTTTACAAATACTATTGCTTAAAGGAAAAGGAAGTATGTGTTGTTTAGCCAAATGACAAGGGATACAAACATTGTTTTTATCAAAATGTATATCATCAAATTTCTTACTCAAACATTCAAGATTTTTGCTTGACGGATGCCCAAGTCTACAGTGCCATACGTCAATGTTATTAATGTGATCAAACAGGTTCTCGGTCTACATGGACAAAACAAAACTTTCCTTTGTTGCACATTGAATCTGGTACAAACCATTATGAATCCTAGCTTGTCCAATCATTTGGATGTACTCATTTCCTGTATATCAAATAAATCACGAGAGAAAGTGAGCTTGTAGTTTAAAGAAGATGCAAAACTATGTATAGAAAGAATGTTCAGAGTAAATTCTAGTATATACAAAACATTGTGTATCATGAATTCTCTTAACAAAAGAACAATTCTTGCACATCTTGCTATAACATGAGTATTATTAGGTAATCGTGATCTTATTGGCTTTATCTCGTGATGACTTAGGAAAAGAGTAAGATCACATGAAACATGGTCTGTGGCACCAATGTCCAAGATCCAAAAATTTGTGCATACTTTACCTTTCTCATAAGTTTGAACAGAGGATTCATTACCTTTCTCAAAAGTTTGAATAGAGGATTTCTCATTTCCATTTGATTTTTCTTTTTCGTTGGAGAATTGCAATATATCACCTATTTTTCGCAATTGCTCAGTGCTCAACGAATTCACTATTTGATCGTTAGTATACTTATCTTGAGGTGATTTTTTTTCAGCAACTTCTTCCACCCTTTCCACTACGTTGGCAACATAAATGTTCCTCTGTTGTTTCATCTACGATGGATATCTATGCTTGGAATAACATTCATCTGATGTATGATTCATTTTATTGCAATATGAACATTGCTTACCATAGTTTTTACCTCTTCCTCTTTCATAATTCTTCCATCCAGTATTACCACCATTTTGATAATTGGACGTTTGTGTTTGTTGGCTTGTGTTATTGATCAAAACCTTTGTTTCTAAAACTGATGCTTCATGGAATTGTTTTCCTTGCCTTTCTTGATGTAAAATTAAAGAGAAAACACGATTGATGTTAGGAAGTGGTTCAAGAAGAAGAATCTGCGTCTTTACATTGTTATACACTTCACCAAGACCCTTCAGAAAACACATGACTCTTTCTGATTCTCTCCATTCAAGAATGGCTCTGGAAAGTTTGCAGGAACATTTGTTGTTGCATGTGCAAACAGGTATGGGCCGCAGAGAATCTAGATCCCACAAGATCTTGGATTCAATGTAGTATTCCGTTATGCTTCTTTCACCCTGTTTGATTGAATTCACTTCCTGTAGAATATCGAATATGCGAAAATGGTTACTCTTGGAGAATCTTTCTCTCAATTCTTCCTATAAATATTTGGCATTGTCTATGTAGACGGTGCTTCGAGCGATTTAAGCACTCAAGGTTCGTATAATCCACTATATGACCATGACATTGACAAATCAAGGCTTCCTAGAGATGGAGGAGGAGTAAGTCGTGAACACTTTTTCCTAATTAAAATGAGCGGGCCATGATCGGATTGTTTAGCCTACCTTTTTGTTTATTATGTCAGAACCATAATTCTTTTTCCGATGCCAAATTATAAAGCCTACATTTATGCAGAGTGGGCACAAGGTCACCATGTTACTATGCTTCCGCTGTGTTGTTCCAATTTTTAATGTAATTGGATTGAAATGATGATACCCACCATTTTACAATATGTATATTGTATATGTATATATATTTCACACGGATTATATTAATTTTGAAAGATTGGTAATCATCAAAGTGATCAAATTTTATTTCAATTATCTTTAAAAAAAATTATAAGTTAATTGAAGTTTATTATTAGAAGGCATATATGGATCACCAAAAGACTGATTAATTGTTCCTATAATTAATGGACATGACTATTGTAGTGAATATACATTATTTATATACCCATAATAAATATTTCTAATTAATGCATGCCTTACCAAATAATGTTAATATTATCATCCAAAAAAGAGGGTTTTTGACCATGATGAGGTTATTTTTTTTGCTATTTACCAAAATGGAGTCTGTTTAAAAAAAATTACAAATATAGGCAAGTCGTGCCAATTCTGCACGACTTCATATGCACAAATCGTCCCAATTAAACACGACTCTGTCATGTCATACTGAAGTCGTGCCAACTTGGCACGACTTTTGCCCTGTCATACTGAAGTCGTGCCAACATTGGTGCTCACCAATTAACCTAAATTTTCTTGCTATAATTTAACAAACTTTAACACATTTCAATGCATTTTGCTCTAGTGGCCCTGTGAAACAAGTGCAGTAAAAAGAAAGAAAAAGGAACCTAACTAAGAATTGAGACAAAAAGGGCCTAGTGTAGAATACCATTGTACACATTTATTGGAACATCATCTCGTAGCAGCTTCAGAAAGTTTCATAACCTCAGTGCTATAATAGGTGAACCAGTGATCCTGGTGAAGTCTTGACTTTGTTTTCTATGATACAATCAGTAAAATCCTGGCCAGGGTTTCATGAAAAGAAGGACCGATTTTTATTTCGTTCCAATCGTGCTTCCCTCTGTTAAAACAAGGTGAAGGAACTGGTCAAAAACATTTCAAGTGGCATTATCACGCAATGGTTAATACAATGAAAATTAATTTTAGAAACAATATTTGATCTGAGTTAGTCAGTGCATGTATGTCAAAGAAAACAGAGCGGAAGACTTGACCATAGTTCCAATGTATTCATGGTTATAAGTGCAGTTAATACGATTATATCACAACAAATGCAACAATGCAAAGCTGAACAAATACAGAACGAAATTCATTGCATCCTTAAGAGAGATTTACGACAACTTAATTTATGCGATGCCTTGTGTCAAACATTTATTTTTATATCTCGTGTAACCAAATGGAAACATGCATGCAATCTGAAATTCATAATAAGAATAAAACAGCTAACAAACCTTTTCTCACTAGGTGAAATTGGCTATATCGACCAACTGATACCATAATATTCTATCATAAAACATGTGTAGAATGAGAACACAACACAGGAGATAATGATAAAGAATCCAAAATGACAGTAATATGGTTTCTTAACTAATAAGAATCATTATGAGACTGTGGATAGGAGGGATCATTGATTAGATCGGGTCGAGTTCACGACAATCTTGAACACAAACTGACAAAATTGATCGGGTTCAGATAATAGATGATAACCTGATCCCATAATAATCAATTTGAGTTGTCATTGGAGTAAATATTCAAACAATAAATAAAAAGGAAATCTGGAAGAAGAAAACCACAAAGAATAGGAAACAATTTTGACAATCATAAAAGTTGAAAGAACACTGGTATCTTATATCAAAAGTTGGATCTTGAAAAGATTAGAGAAATAAAGTTGAAGATTAAAGATAATTAGATATCTATCAAGTGCTTTTGTTATTTTAACGTGGTTGGCTGGGTGCCAATTTTCCAAACACAACCGATTACTTCTACTTCATACATTTTGAAATTGATTCACCCCATTAACCCAACTTAATTAAATAATTTTAGTTCGGGTTAGGTTGGTCAGGTGACCTCATGATCATTCCTAGTTGGAATGTCCTTCATTGTTATCTGTCCTCTCATAAGGCTTTTGTGATTGGCATTGACCAACATTTTCTAAGGCGTAAGAACAAAAGAAAACCAATCAAATTTACACATGGCAAAAAAAATTTACTGCTGTAAAGAGACCTTCTGATATGCGCCTCCTGAAGAGATGATAAAACGAAATAGAGAAAACACAGGGAGAGTCCCTTAATCTGTCTTATTCAACGATTATCTACACAAGCATCCGCTTACAAAGGAAATGTCTTCCTTTCTCATAGGGCATTCCCTGTCACAACAACTATTCTCCTTATCTTAACACCCCTCAGGATAAGAATATATAGACTTTCAAAAAGTCTCAACCCCAACAACTAACTACTTTTATTCTTAAATTTCTTCCTATAATACACTTTCCAACCTCTCTCATTACTTCACTGTCTATAACCTTCATAAACTGAATATTATATAAAATGAAGAAAAGTGACCATCTACATTATAGGTTTAATAAGATTTATCTGATATTATCAATAACAATGTAACAGTAATGGATTATGGCATCAACATGAATAGAAACTGGTTCAACTTTGAAATGAATATTTTGACATTGAAATTGCAACAATATCAAGAATTTTCCCTATAAGATGAGTAATAAATAGTGTTTGCAGAAGAAGAAGAAGAAGAAGAAGAAGAGATGCAATGGTTCCCAAGGAAGGTATATCGAGCTCTAACTCAATTTTGAAATTTAGGGGCAAACTAAGAAGGGGATTTGAGTAGGGGGATTAAAAGTGTCAAACTGTAAAGATAAAGAGAAACATTGAGCTGAAACCGTGCGTTTCTATAACAGCTCGAGTGATTTATTTATATTGAGAGAAACAAATCAATACAATAAAATATAGGAGATTTGGTATCATCTGATAAAAATGATATGATCGTAGAATAACATAAACATGATCTTGATATATTTTATGACAAAAGTATTATATAGATAAGATCCTATTATCTGTAATTATAAAGATACGATCCTTATTTCTGCAATTATAAAAGAAGAAAGAAGGAAAGCAAATAATCTTATCAGTAGTAACTATCACCAAGATCACCCTCCCCCTCTCTCCTCCATGAAAGCTTCTAATACAAATTAATGTCATTCACTCAAATGTTGTAGTACTCTATTGTAGCCTTTCTAGTACTTAGTTGTTGAAATAAAAAGCTCTATCTCCATCATACACACTAACCATTTGTAGTTTGTCAATTGATCGTAGAACATACTAATCAAAGAGCTAATCCAGAAAAGGTTGTTTGCTATGGAGATTGATTAGAAAATAACCAAGAAAGTTACATGATAATGACTTCAATGGTCAATTAAGTGAAAAACATAAAATTATTTTATAATGACAGGCTACGGAAATCGAGAACAACTCTTGATGCTTTAGCAAGTACAAATAGTGTACAATGTGAAGAGCGTACCTTAAAAAAGACGGGAGAGTACACATGAAAAATAGGAAAACTTAGGTAACAATTGGGACGCAGACAAACAACCAGTTCTCTTTGATTCCACCTTTTTTATTGGGACCAAAAGGGTAACTGCAGAGCATGAGGCTCCCTTCAAGTGGTGTTTGGGAAAGGAAAATGTACATAGCCTTAACCCCCGTATGTAGAGAAGCTGTTAATAGGATTTTAACCTCTGACCTCTAGGTCACAAAGAAGAAACTTTACTGTTATGCTAACACTGCCCATTTTTAGTGAAATCAAAATGGTACTTTTTTAACTTTATGTCCTGTTCAGTATTATTTTAAAATGCCCAAACATAAAACAAACCTTGTATATTCCATCTCGTTCTGAGCTGCCTATTTAGGTAGCAATGGATTATGTTTACACCAGTGTTGGTTGTACTATTTCTTCAGTGGAGTGGACGATGCAGTTAGAAGTACATCTAAAACCATCATTCAAACCCTACATGACTGTGGTTTAAAAGAAGCATAGCCTTAAGAGGTAAGTTTCCCACTCATTTTGATCAAATGTTTACTGCAGATTCCCAAACCCCACAAGATTTGGTTTAAAAGAAGCAAAAACCTTATGATGTAATTTTCCTACTAATTGTAATTAAAATCATGTTTATTACAGATTACCTAGTACCATAGAGAAGTACACTCTAAAGTAACAGATTTAGCCACCAATGCATTATTTTCACTAAAACACCATGTTACAATCTACTCCCACTAAAGATTAATCATAGTAAACCAGCCCCAAAAATCACATTAAAACAATGAATCAGTAAAAACAATAATGACCCAACCCAACCAGATAACAATTATCACATCATAAAATTTTGCACAGCTAGAGGAGGTTATTATGATTCAAATGATAATATTTGGTAAAAAGCTATTACATGTGATTTGTAAATCACAAACATTGAATAACATGATGTTTTCAAAACCTCTTTTTGTATTATATATATGCAATGTCATTAGTTTCATTATTTGATCTGACAAGGCTCTACTGCAAATTGACCATTTGATGTAAAGATTGACTGATTGAACTTTACGTGGCTAGCTCAGCCAGGTTGCTCTAAAGCTAAGACACCACGGAAGCTAATATTTTTTCCATGGAAACTAATACGTTTTCCATAGAAACTAATATTTTTTCCCTGTGTTTCTGAGGGAACCGACAAATATTTATTAAGCCCAGTAAACATTCTGAAAGAAGTGTGGAGAAAGAGAGAACATGGACAAAGGAAGGAGTGGTTATGCTCAAGAACTGAACAATTCTGTGCAGACAGAAAACCAAAAATGACAGACTTCTTGTTTTGTTAACCAGCATCTCATTTCAGGCAGAGATACACAGTTCATCTAAAAACACTTAATCCTCCTAGAATCCATATAACCACTTCCAAAATATTCAAAATGTAAAACAGTACAATAAACGAAGATGCTAAAATTTTTGTTACCTCTTTTTTCTTGCACTCCTTGTAAACATCAAAATGTTCTTGACATTTACTCTTATCAGAGTTAAATTCTTCTAAACCTGAAAACGTTTAAAAAACAATGTAAGATACAGTGATAATTGGCTGAATAGCTCAAGGTCAGTATTAGTTATGATCCCATAAAGGAAATGTGCAACATTCAAAATAACCATATAACTATGAACTGTCACTCCATAGGTATACCAACAAACAACACTTGCTCTGGTCAAACATTTACTCAACATTTATGCTTAATTCAGCCACCAATCAAAAGAAGGCATTCATTTGAATAAAGAGTATGATATGAAAGCTCAAGAACACAACCTAATATATTAGGAAGGCCCAAAATCCTTGATCTCGAATAATGTTATAAAAGAACAAAAACCAATATAGTTTAGCAAACAAATTCTATAAAGTGCGGCATGGTTCATCCAATATATTTAGCATAGAAAAAATGAAGCCTCTAAAGTCTGTCACATTACACAGAGGAATAGTTAAGAGGATGATAAATTATGTTGATGGAGATTAAGTTTATTTTCAACAATATTTAATTTTCTATTTCATCTCCATGTCAACTAAACTAAATGTTCTTACCCAGAAGCTTTAAATCCTTCAATTTTATTTTTCTTTTTTTTCTTTCTCTCATCTTTGAAAAGATAACTACTTGAATTCCACTTGACTCAATCCACTAATTCCCAACAGAAATTACCAAAACGGTAAAACCTAAATTATTTAAAAAACATACATTTCTGAGGTATGGAAAATACCCACATATATCAGAAAGCTAAAAAATTCTTGGGCCATTCAAATTCAATTAGAATATCAATCATGAGAAACCGTAGCCTGTTCAATTTGAAAAATAAAAGTTAAAAAAAAAAACGGATGAAGGAGGAGAGCAACAAGAGTAACTGACATTTGAGAGAAGCGGTGTATTGCGGAAAACACTGAGAATCGGAGATTCTAGCAGCACTGGGATATGGAGGTGTTGAACCTTTCGACGCCATCACCGTTGGGGCAACCTAACTGAACTTCGACTTCACACTGTAACAGAGTTCTGCAAATTTTAATATAGTATAATATTTTTACTAAAATCAACAACAAAAAGATATTTTAAATATGAATGTTAACTAATATTATGGAAACTTCTTCTCTATCACTCCAACAAGAAAATATATAAATATGAAAATTCTATACTATTTGTTCCAAAGAATTTGTGATGTAAATTTTTTTTTTTTTAAATTTCTAAAAAATAAGATTATATACTAAAAGTAGAGGTTTATCATGTTTCCGTTTGACTTATCAAAAGTAAGTTAGGCTAGGTTTAATTTATATATTTTTTATTTTTTAAAATTTCAAAGTACATACTAAAAAAGCTTAACTAGGTAATATTTGTAAATTTTTAATTGATATCATTATTATTTTTATGTTAATTTATTTCATCCTAATCAATAATTAAAATTTAATTTGCAAATATGTATAGTTTAAATTTAAGATAAATACTATTGCGTATTTGAAAATGTCAATCAATCTATTAAATTACTATTGATCTATTTTGTCAATTTTAAAAATCCCCTCAAGCACTGCTTTATTTATTGTTCTAAAAATATATAAAAAAAATTATTGAGCAAAATGTTTATGTATTTAAGAAGGTAGTAAAGCAAGTTTAAAATATAAGTGTATTTTATAAAGAATCATGGTGATTATGTACATACACCAATTCTTAAATAAAATACATAATTTTTAAAGGACTCGTAAAAAATCATGCTAAGTATCTCCGTTTATACACGAAATATAACTTTGAGGTATAAAATTTCTATTTAATTCAAACACAAAAATAAATAAAATTATATTTGAAGTCCTATATCTTTTCGTCAATCTTTACCATCTTGAAAATATTAATAGTAATAGAGGAGAATGATTGTGATCTTTCTACATTTGTCCAATATAAGCCTATGAGTGCATATATGACAATCTGTTTTCGGAAACAATAATTTTAATCATGTAATTTATTTTTGACATGCGAGAGAATAAAGATTTTGATACCTAACACTTTAAATAAATTAAAATAGAGTTTAAAAATATTTGAATTTTAAGTAATTTTAATTAATTAGATCATCATTTTAATCAATTTGTTTTCCTAACAAATTTAAAAATATTTTAACAAATTAAAACATATTTTAATATATTAAAGGATGACTAAAAATCTTAAAGAACTCAAAAAAACACTTTAAAGGATTTTTAACTTAGGAAATTATCAAATCAAGTTAAAGGAAGCACTGACAAGGTGGATTAAAATCACAAATTACAACACAAACTCAAGATCAAACACAACATGAACATTTTTTATACTTGTACCATCACCAACATTGCTTATTGTGGTTCAAAGCATCAAATCTTTAAACTTTTATGTCAACACCTATTTCATTTGTCACATTGATTCAAGAAATAGATCTTTAAGCTACTAATAACTTTAGTCAATTGTAAAAGTAAATAAGCTACTAATAACTTTAGTCAATTGTAAAACTAAATAAATTTCTTGTGAGAACGTTGATTTGTTTTTGCTAACTTGATTCAATTTTATTTGGTTAGTTTATTTTCTTTGAAAAAAAATAGGTATAATGTCAATATCATCATCTCTTTCACTTTCTCCTCAACCCGCAATGTATAAAGTAGAAATTGAAAATCTAAAAAACAAAGAGCCATGGAAGATAAAGCAATGGAACAAAAAAAGAAGGCAAAATGAATGAGCAAAAAGGAGGTCATCCATAACACCCTCTTTATTATGGAAGCATCAATGAAAGGGATTGGAAAATTCAACATAAGAGGCATGACTCCTTGGGCTACAAGGAACAGAAGTAACATTTAAAGTTTCCAAAACCCTATGGCACTAGTGATAAGAAATCATATCTAGAGTGAAAAGTAAAAGTGGCAAAGTTTTTTAATGTATTTAGTATAGATGAGGACCAATAAATTCAAATAGCTTCTCTGGAATTTTACGAGTATGCCAATATATGGCAGAGAAAAAAAATATGGAACATTGGGCAAAACAAGAGACCTCCTGTGATCTCTTGGGATGATTTAGAAAGTTCCTTGCATGTTAGATTTGTTCCTTCTTATTACAAGAATGAACTCATTTTGAAGCTCCAACGAATTCAATAAGAACTAAGAAGTGTGGATGAATATTTAAAAAACTTAAAAGCAATTATGATGAAATCCAACTTAAATGATGAAATAAGAACTAAGAATCTTCGATGAATATTTTAAAAACTTAAAAGAAATTATGATGAAATCCAACTTAAATGATGAAATAAGAACTAAGAAGCTTGGATGAATATTTTAAAAACTTAAAAGAAATTATGATGAAATCCAACTTAAATGATGAAAATTTAGATGTTAAATTGACTAGACTCATGAGTGGACTTAATAGAGAAATTCGAGATGTAAGAGAGACATAAAAGTATGTTTCCTTAGAGAAGTTAATTCATCAATCTATCAAAGTTGAGAGTCAACTTAAAAAAAAAGAAAAAATTAAACGTGTTCATGGAAACTCTTACTACAACTCCAATTGGAAGGATATAAACCATAATAAGTATGATAAAAATTCTTCAAAATTCTATAAAGATGCCACTCACTATAATAAATCTAAGGACCATAAACCTTCCACATTTTTACTTTCTTTTACTTCTCAACACTCAAGTTCTTTAAAATGTTTTAGATTTTTTACTCATGGTCATTAAGCTTTTGAGTGTCCAAATAAGAAAACAGTGATTTTAATTCTAGTCTTCCCTCCCCTTCTAGTTCATCGTCTTCGTCTCCTTCCTCTAGTGATAGTGAGGTTGGAATACCATATGAGCATGATTTTCTCATTGTTAGACATTTGTTAGGGCAAGTTCAAAAAGATTTTGATGATACGCAAGGACAAAACATTTTTCATATTATATGCCATGGAAAACTATGTTGCCTAATGGGGAAATCAATAGATTTTATCTATTATTCCTCATGCGAAACCATACAAGTTATAATATTCAAGTGAGGATAGTGATTTTTTTTTTAAAATAGACAAGTCATCATAAACTTTGCAATAGGAAAATACAAAGATGAGGTATTATGTGATGTTGTGCCTATGAAAGCTACACATATGTTGCTTGATAGATCATGACAATTTTATACATTTTTTTTACTTGGTGGTGTTATGAACAAACTTTCTTTTGAACATAAAGGCCCCCAGATACTTTGAAATCTTTATCCCCTAGGGAAGTTAATGAGGATCACTATAAAATTAGATTAACAAGATTTAATAGAAAAGGGTTAGATGCAAATAGCATGAATCATAGTGTTATGATAATTATCCTTATCCTTGAAAAGCATAGAAGTTGGCACATGTGCACAGATTGTCGTAAAATCAATTATATAACTATTAAGTATAAACAACCAATATCAAAACTTAATGACTTGCATAGATCTCATATTTTCCAAAATTCACTTGAAAAGCATATACAATCAAATTAGAATAAAAGAAGGTGATGAATGAAAAATCACTATCAAGAACAAGTTTTGACCATATGATTGGTTGTTTGTGCCATTTGTCCTTATCAATGCTCCAAGCACCTTTATGAGACAAATACATCATGTGCTTCGTCCTTTTATCATAAATTTTATTGTTTATTTTGATTTATAGCTTGACCATGATGAACACATTGATCATATTATATTGGTGCTTGAAACCCTTTGGAAACAAACTTTATATGCTAATAAGGAAAAAAAAATTGGAATGTATGAAGTAGTTTTCCTATGCATAATAAGTTCTAAAGTTGTACATGTGGATGAGGAAAAGATAAAAGCAATAAGGAATTGGCCAACTCCTAGAAATATTAGTGAAGTTAGAAGTTTTCATGGGTTGACTAGTTTTCTATAGGTGTTTTTCAAAAGACTTTAGTGCTATTGAATGCAATAGTTAAGAAGGATGTGGTGCTTAGTTGGGAAAATATCAAGAAAAGGCTTTAAGAGATCTCAAATAACACTTTATCAATGCACTGATATTAACATTCTCAATTTTTTTAAGTCATTTTGAAATTAAGTGTGATGCTTCAAATGTGGAATTAGGGTGGTCTTAGTTCAAGAAGGAAATACCTTAACTTACTTTAGTGAAAATCTTAATTGTGTTTACATTATTTACTCAACTTAATAAAGAACTCTATGCTCTTTTTATGACTTTGTAGAATTGGCAACACTATCTTTAGTCTTAGAAAATTATGATACATTTGATCATGAATCTCTTAAATATTTAAAAGGAAAATACAAACTTAACAAGAGACATGTTAACATCTAAAATGTTTTTTTTTTAGTAAAATCATAAAACATTAAGAATAAAAAAACATCGTAGGAAGTTATAAGTAAATGAATGTTACTAACAAGTGGGAATAATAAGATTTCTCTTTTATCCTCTCATTTTCTCCTTAAGAATTTCATAAAAAAAGAATCAAGATAGGGGATAGAATTCATTAAACAATTTCCTTAAGTTATCAAACGTATACAAGATAAAATAAACATAGTATCAAATGGTCTTTTTAAGAAGATGTACCTTGTTTAACTCTATTTAAACAAAAAAATTGAACTTTGATCATATAAGACAATTGTATCCTATTTATGATCATTCCTCTCTTATTTTTCATCAGTGTTCAAGGGATTCACACAAAAGATATTTTAATCAAACTGGTTGCTTTTTTAAATATAAAATAACTTTGTGTGTCTAAAGGTTCTTTGAAAACTTTGTGTACCTAATTTATAGCAGGATCAAGCTGGATAAATAAAACTTAGGTAAAATCCTCTTAATCAAAAAGATTGATCTATTTAAAAAATATTCTTAGATAAAATCCTCTTACTTCAAGAAAACACTTTTAGATTCAAAAGAATAACTCTCTCATATGTGAAGGTATTTTAAAATCTCAATCTTCAAAAAACATGTTGAAAAATATTTGAGAGTAAGAATTACATAGAATTTATTCTATCAATTTTAACGGATTAAAATTGTGTTTTAATCTATTTATTCCACTTATTAGAGAAAAAAATGAATTAAATTGTTATTTCAATATGTTAGAATAGATTGATAAAGATTTTACTTAAAACACACAAAAATTCAATCCATTAGAAACTCATTTTAATATATTCAAACATCCTTCTATAACTACTTATGATTTTTATTTTAAGTAATATCAATCAATTAAATCGACAATGTAATAGATTAAAATATTCACTACAATCTTTATGACTTCATGTAGAAACATTTTAATAGATTAAACTCTTTTAACCAATTAAAATTATACTTTTCCCAAAATAAGTTTTAACTAAGATTTAAATCAACTTTCTTAAACACTTATAAAAACCGAACTAATCACAAAAAAAGAAAGTTATACAAATAAAAAAGACACAACACACTCTATATAAAATCAAGTCTTTAATCTTCAAAACATTTTTAAGAGTGGATTCATCTAATATTGTAACACCAAGAACTTCAACAAGAAGAAAACTTCTCCAACCTCAATGGAGTCTCAAATGAAACGATCACAAATCAAGAAGCAGAAGATGATCACACTAAAAAGAAGGCATAAGAAATTCAACAAAAGAGAAGCAAGATTACTAACTATCACAAAATAGCATAGTGAAGAAGAACAAACATCCCTCTAACAATGTTACTCTAACCCTAACCTTGGATGGAACTATAACCCTAAGCAAAGGAAAACAAAAAAGAAGGAAAAGAAAAAGAGAGAAAAATTCACCACTTGGAGCTTATATGCCTTGAATGAAACTTGAGAGAGAAAGAACAAAGAAAATGGCAAAGCTCTTGGAAGGACAAGAGTTGTTGGAGAAAAGAAAGAGAGAGAGAAAAAAAAAGCAAAAATAGTTTCCGAAAGGCCATGCCCATACTTGGGTCTCACGTGTCTTAATAAATATCATACGGTTCATATTTAAATTAATTTTTTATTAAATTTTAGTTTAATCTTTTCAAATATTTAATTTACTAATAAAGAGGAATTGCGAAGACAACATGCAAAAATTTAATACATTGCTATATTAATTCAAATAAACCTCTATACACGTATATAGATGTAGTTATACTTCTAAAACTGGGTTGTTACAATTGTATTAAGCTCTTCATGAACCACTTCCGCTGACACAATAGGTTGGACTCTTTCTTCCTACACCTCCATACCTTCTTGTGCCACCCCATACTAAATATGAAAATACCATTTTATCCTTTTTTTTCACCCCTTGGATTTGAAATAATAAGTCTATGGATTATGTAATCTGGATAAATTCCAGATTACATAATCCGGAAGTCAATTTCATATTTAGAAAAGACTTCCGGATTATGTACTCCGGAAGCTAATAACACATCTGAAAAAAAGACTTCCAAATTACATAATCCGGAAGCTAATCACAAAAGACTTCCGGATTACATAATCCGGAAGCTAATTCTGAATCTAGAAAAAGACTTCCAGATTATGTAATCCGGAATATTGAAAAGGGTATTTTTGGAATAAGAAAAATT
>Ga0123342_1003803_pt1 | contig 23745 bp, 16 predicted proteins | sample Turbeawhitnodule_FD_89960 | JGI IMG/M metagenome (GOLD analysis project Ga0123342, IMG submission 89960) | Root nodule microbial communities of legume samples collected from Mexico - Turtle bean Mexico white nodule | ecosystem: Host-associated > Plants > Roots > Nodule | place: Mexico: Nepantla... | reverse complement strand
TATGCACTTTATGAGTTTTTATCTGAGCAATGCTAGCAAGAAGCAAAACCTGGTATGGAAAGGTGTTTGGGCATCTGTTATTAGGTGTATCTGGGACCAAAGGAACCTGATTGTATTCAAAAAGGGGCTAGTAGATGCAGAAGTGTTTCAGAAGGCTCAGCTCAAATCCTGGCTTTGGATGAAACACAAGGTGCATTCCTTTACTTATTCTTTCGTAGACTGGATTCTTAATCCAATGATTTGCATTAGAAGTTATAATTAGGACTCCCAGATGCCAAGAGTTTTAAGACTACGGCCTTTACTGGATTTATAGTTGGTTGGAGGTGTTGGTGGGTTTGTCACGGCTTGCAGCTGGTGCAAGATGGAAAGGACATATGTGTATGCAAGGGAGTCAAAAGGAATGTTAAGGACATGATGGAGGATTCTGTTTTGATGTGTCTTATAATAGACCAATAGAGGCAGGGTGTATGCTGGTTCAGGGTTCTTTATGCAGGAAACAAAAACTATGTTTTTTATGTGGTGTTTTGGTTGTTGTGGAAATCCCTAAGTGTGTTTGCTGATCAACTAGTGGTCTCACATGTGGATTGTAGAGGTTGTGGTGGGAATTCAGACATGTTGGGGGATGTAAGTCGAAGTTGTAAACTCCAACCAATCTAAGTGCGAGATGGACCCTGGCAAGTAAGAAGTTGGTTTCTAATAAAAGTGAGCTTAAAAGGAGAAACAGGGGGAAGCCAAAGTCAAAAAAGGAGCGAATGGAAGATGCTGCATTGAAGTGATTAATTTTGTGACAAGTGCTACAATTGTGCCACTGCAAGCTGGGTAGAAGGAATGTCAATGAGGTGGTGGAGATAACCAATATTTTGGTGTATTTTGATGGTTTTGTAGTTGCAGTTTGCAGTGCTTATAGCATTCCAATACGAGCACGGTGCTAGCTGGAATAGGATGTCTAGCTTATGCAACAAACATTATTTATCTATTCCTTCTGGGGTGTTTGTTCATCTCTTTATTCTTGGAGATTCTTAATGTGGTTTGGTTTATGTAAAAGGGTTGGGATACCCCTTTTGTATCCCTCTTAATTTTATTTTATTTTTTGCTGATAAAAAAAAATATTGACAAAAAGGAATTAATACTATAAATAGAAAAATTTGTTATGCTTTAATAAAAAATATGATACTAGAATATAAAAACATTCTTAATAATACATACATACTCTAAATATTTTTAATTATATTTATTTTATAATTATAACAAAAAAATAGAAATGGAAATTATAATTGAGTTAAAAAGTAACTTCTCATACTCCTAGGGTAATATAACTTTATCACCCGTCACCCTTAAAATAAAAATGAAGTAAAACAAACAAATATCAAGTCAACATGTTTCCATAATAAAGTTGCATGAGTATGTTAAGAATCACATTATGTACCGAAAATCACCAACTAAAAAAAACCTAGTTTCCATTCCGAGAAAAAACTTTTAAATCTTGAAATAAACAAACTAATAGGATTCAATTACCTAAGTTCATTGTAATCTACAGACATGCATTAAGCAAACTAAGTTCTTTACACATCCTAAAAATCAGAAGTGAAACGGTCTAAGGCACAAGATGCTGCCGAGTTTGAATTGCAAATAAACTATTATATTGTTAGAAGCTGAATAACTACAAAGAAACAAATAACAGCTACTCGGAGGAAGTCAAAGAATTGCTCAAAAGAGCACAAGCACTCACTAATATCATGAGTACAAATTTAGTTAGCATCAAATCCAAGATAATTTGAACATTTGAAATATCCAATCAACAAAGATCTAACAGCCAGACTCTAATTCTAGAAGAAGTACACTTACAAATATGCTCACAACTCTTTCAGAAGATATTTTATTAAAAAGTGGACTTTAACCTAATTCAACTTTATAAAATCAGCTCATAAGATGATATTTGTACCCACTAATATATTATGAAAAATCCTTATCTTTAGTTAATGTTGGGTTTCCAACACACCTTCCTCGCGTTATAATATAAAAAAAAGAATATAGATAACAAAATAGTAAAAAAAAAACAAAAGATAAGAGAAGGAATATTTCTTCTTCTTTTTCACTAAAATCAAAACAGATGATCTGAATATATACAAATAGTATACTCATTATAAGTATAACTAAAGAAAGAGAATGACAAAGAACCAATAAAGGTTAAAGACATGTATAAAGACAAACAACTAAAAATTAGAAAAGACAAAATAGAGACTAGACATCTATACAAAAAGAAACAACTAAAAATAAAAAAGACAAAATAACAAAATTAATATTAGCTTCATTTTAGAAGCCTTGCATCTATATCCTTTGATACCTCGCAAGTTGGAGAGTAAATATTGTTGAGGCCCAACTTGAAACAAATACTCTTAAAAGATTGAGGACTTAAAACTTTGGTATAAATATCAACTAATTGATCTATGGTGGAAATGGGAAGCAAATGGATGAGACTCTTCTTCAATTTTTTCCTAACAATGTGACAATTTATGTCTATGTGTTTCATACACTCGTGAAACACCGAGTCTGTTGCAATATATCTTGTTGAGTCATTGTCATAATATAAAAGAGATGATTGCTCAAAACAAACTTTGAAAAAGATAAGTTAGCCATTAAATTTCACATGTAACAATAGTCATTGTCTTGTATGCTTCACATGAACTCCTTGATATTGTTTCTTCCTTCTTTGATTTCCAGAGTATGAGTGAATTCCCAAGTTTCCACGTTATTGGTGAATCTCATAACATTCAAAATTTTGATGGTCTTGACCAGATTTTCATAGGCAATGGTGCAGGTTTAAGAATTTGTGGTGTTGGTGTCTCTTCGTGTGTCTCACCTTATGATTCACATGTCATTATATAAGTGGGTGTAAACCTGACCTTACAAACTGGTTTATAAGGTTGAGTTAAGTTTAAAGTACACTTCTTAAGATAGTATTAAAATCATTTAAAGTCTATGGGTCTATCATGCTATCCGCTATCGGACCACCCACGGATATATAGTTTCATACACAAGTTTGAGGGTCTCGACGTGTGGAGATGCGTTAGAGATATCACATAGAGTAGAAATAAAGATAGTTCATAATATATAAGTAGGTGCAAATCTCACATTTTCAAGCCGATTTTATAAAGTTGAGTTAGACTTAAAGCCCAATTCTTAACAATCACCAAAAATCTATTAAGTGTTACTCAATTTTCCAAAGATAGTTTATGTTTTCTTTGACTTTTATCCTTACAAGTGTCGTTTTAAATCTCAGGGAACGAATAAAGTTCTTCTATAAGGTGTTGATAATGTTGATGAACTTTATTCATTCAATAATCTCCAGTTTCAGCCTCAATTGCAGTCATCTCAGTTGTCGTCATCTTTCAAATGTTTCACTTTTAATCTAAATAATTTGTTTTTGTATACAACAATATTCTCATGTGGCACAATAGACTTGGTCATCCAATAGTTATATTATGCAAATTGTACTAAAACATTGTAAAATTTCTTTGTCTAATAAAGTTAATTTTTATTTTTGTTCATCATTTAGCGTTGGTAAATCACTTAAGTTGTTAAGTCATGCCTCAAAATTTGTTTATTCTCCATTAGAACTTGTGTTTACTTATCTTTGGGGACCTGCTCATTTAACTCTTATGCGAAGTACAAATATTATGTTTCCTTTGTTGATGCTTGTTGTATACTTGGATATTTCCAATAAAGTCTAAGGGTGACATGTAGTCCATTTTTCAGAATTCTAAACAGCTAGTTGAGTTACAGCTTGGTTTCAAAATTAAAAACATCCAGTTGGATTGGGGTGGAGAATATAGACCTTTTATGAGTTTCTTAACTTGTGGTATAAATCATAAACTTGTTTGTCTTCATACACATTATCAAAATGGTGGTGTTGAGAGGAAACACAGACATATTATTGATTTGGGTCTTACCTTGTTGGACAAAGCTTCTCTTCAGTTACAGTTTTGGGATTTTTGCCTTTACTACAATTGTATTTCATATTAATAGACTTCCTATAACTTCTTGAATTTTATTATTCCTTATTCTGTTCTTTTTAATAAAGATCCAGACTTTGATTTTCTCAAAAAAAATTGGATGTGCTTGTTTTCCTTTTTAAAACTTAATCATTCTCATAAACTTGATTTTATATTTCAGGAGGGTATTTTTCAGGGATATTCTCAAATACACAAAGGTTACAAGTGTTTATCATCCAGTGGAAGAGTTTACATTTCAAAGGATGTTCGATTCAATGAACATGAATTTCCTTATTCTCGTCTTTTTCCTAATACTCTCAATAATATTAAAGATCTCAATGAGTATTTTAATTTAAAGCCCATTCTCACACCACCTCTAGCGTCTAACAAAGGATGTTTGATTCAATGAACATGAATTTCCTTATTCTCGTCTTTTTCCTAATACTCCTAATACTCTCAATACTATTAAAGATCTCAATGAGTATTTTAATTTAAATCCCATTCTTACACCACCTCTAGCGTCTAACACTACTTCATTTGCTTTGTGTCTGTTAATTCCACGGAACAGTCCTCTAAGTCGCTGTCTAATATTGCACCTTTCGTAACTACTGAACTTGTTAAGTCTAGGAACAATCCTCTTCATATGAGTTTATGTCTAATACTCACCTGTCATAACAACTGAACTTGTACATAATACAGCACCTCCTACTAATACTCATCCTATGCAAACTAGGTCCAAATTTGGTATCATTCAACACAAAATTCACGTTAATTCCATGGAATAATCCTCTTTGTCCGAGTCTATGTCTAATATTGCACCTTTCGTAACTACTGAACTGTTAATTCCACGGAATAGTCCTCTTCGTCTATGTCTAATATTGCACCTTTCTTAACTACTAAACTTGTACATAATACAGTTAATACTCACTTTATGCAAACTAGGTCCAAATCTGATATTGCACAACACATAATTCAACCTTCACTGCTTATTTCTCATTCGGAACCAAGAAGTGTTAAGCAAGCTCTTAAAGATGCTAATTGGTTAGTTCCAACGCAACAGGAGTATGATGCTCTCATGTAGCAAAATACATGGGATTTAGTCACATTATTCTCTAATAGACAAGCTGTTGGATGTAAATGGGTTTTTCAAGTCAAGGAAAATGCAAATGGCTCCATTAATAAATATAAAGCATGACGGGTGGCAAAAGGATTTTATCAAGTCCATGGTTTTGATTTTCATGATACTTTTTCTCCAATTCATTACAATCAGCATTATTCTTACCCTTGCTTTCTCTTATGGATGGAAATTGTTTCAGCTTCATGTTAATAATGTTTTTTTTAAATGGCTTATATGTCTCAACCACCTGGTTGAAGCAAATGATAAGTCTCTTGTTTGTAAGCTGAATAAAGCTATCCATGGGCTAAAACAAACACCATGAAAATGGTTTGATTGATTGGAAACTACTCTTCATCAACTTGGATTTTCGAGCCATGCTTGTGACTCCTCTCTTTTTGTATACAGAGAAGAGTTGCAAGTTTTCTATTTTTAGGTCTATGTAGATGACATTATAATAACCGGTATCCCACATATTCTTATTCAAGAGATTATAGCAAAGTTTCATGCAATTTTTTCCTTGAAACAACTTGGTCAGCTTGATTATTTTCTTGGTCTTGAAACTAAGTATTTACCTAACAAATCTATCCTCATGATGCAAACTGTACTGGACAGAGAACTCAGGACTTAGTGCTCAGAGGTCGGATCTCGGTTCGTGGAGTAGGTAGGTTAGCTCGACTGTTGGACCCGTAAAATGGGCCATGAGATTGGTCCCAGTTTGGTCAGCAAACCCATTTTGGTATAATTGAAGTAACCTTTTATATGTAAATATAAGACTATTAATAAAGGGTATTTGTGGACATAGGGGTACGTTTAGTGCGTGTGGAGTCTAGGTTAAGTAAATGTTTACTTTTAACCTAAGCCTGTGTGTTCTAGGGCATGTAGTGGTTAGATTGCATGTATAGGGAAAGATAATGTTGCACCATGAGTAGGGTGTCCATGTAAGCAGAATGTTCCCCTGACATTGGCGCATGAGTTGGTGCCCTGTTGGCAGGTGGTTATTTTGTTATTATTTTATACACTCCTTGGAGACGATATTTCGTTCTGCTGTAGCACCTTGAGAGAAGGCGCCCCTAAACAAAATGTGTTTCTCCGGTTAGGTATGCTTTCAGTTGAGATTAGATTCTCGTGAGAGAAAATTATTACAAGAGGAGGTAAGCTATAAAAGGGACTTGAGAGCCCAGGTAAAGGTACGTTGTTTCTGAGATTAAAATTGAATACTCCTTTAATTTAAGTAAGTCTTTACTGACTTGATCGTCGGAGTGCAATCAACAGGTAGGGTCTCTTCTGTTTCAACAGGTAGGGCAAGAACACAAACCATATATATTTGAGACTTACTTCATAAAACATATATGGTTGAAGCTCGTTCAATTTCTTTATAGAAAAGAGTTACAGGTTTTTTATTTTTTTTGGTCTATGTAGATGATATTATAATAATTGGTAACTCGGCCTATTCTTATTCAAGAGATTACAGTAAAACTTCATGCAACTTTTTCTTTGAAACAACTTGGCCAACTTGATTATTTTCTTGGTCTTGAAATTAAGTATTTACCTAATAAATCTATTCTCATGATGCAAACCAAATATATTTGAGACTTGCTTCCTAAAACACGTCTGGTTGAAGCTCATTCAATTTCTTCTCCTCCTACAGTTTGTAATTGCAAACTTACCAAGCTTGGAGTTTATCTATTTTTTTATCTAACTTTGTATCACTCAATGGTGGTGGTGAAACACATAATATGATAACTTAAAGGAACTTTGTCTCGTGGATTACATTTTCAACCTGCATCTCCTGATCATTTGTTATCATTATAAGTTTTTTTTGTGATGTTGACTAGGCATCAAATGTTGATGATAAGCGTTCTTCACGAGCAACCATTTATTTTCCTAATTTAATATCTTGGTGGTCTCACAAAGAACAAGTTATTGCTCACTCTAGTACCAAGGTAGAATATAGGAGTTTGGCTCACAGAACTGCAGATTTCTTACATTACTCCAATACTTTTATGTGGCAATCAAAGTGTTGTAGCCATTGCTCACAATCCATTTTTCCACAATCGTACTAAACACATGGAGATTGATGTTTTTGTACAAGAGAAGTTTGGCTCAAACCTCTACTAAACTTTCATGGATTTCTACTCGCTCACAAAATTGCAGATTTCCTATACTACTCCAATACTTTTATGTGGCAATCAAAGTGTAGTAGCATTGCTCACAATCCAATTTTTTCATAATCGTACTAAACACATGAAGATTGATGTTTTTTGTGCTAGAAAAGGTTTTGATAAGTGGGCAGATGCTATAACAAAGTCATTATCTTTAACTCAATTTACGCTTCTTCGAAGCAAACTCAACGTGAAGAATTTTTCTTCCGAAAAATCTTCTCCTTGAGTTTGGCGAGAGATGTTAGTAAGAATTGTTAGTGTACAATTGTCAAGTTATTTGCTTGTATGTTAATGTACAGGTGTCTAGCTGAGAATTGTTAGTGTACAATTATTCATTGTAATATTCATATTTGCTAACCGTGCCAGGCGATAACACACAATTGCTAATCGGTGAAAACACTATGAATACTTGTAATATTCATTTATATGTGTGGAACTATTAATAAATTTTCTCTCATTAAGTTTAATTGTAACATAAATAGTTAATTAAGTATAATTGTAACAAAAATAGTTAATAAGTAATTGCACTATCTACATTTAGTCACTAGTTGGGTGGGTATTATAAGGAGAGGGAAAATTAGGAGGAGAGGAGGGAAATAAGTCATTGTAGAAGAGATGCAGGTTTATCCCAACTTGTGATTCAATTACACATATTCAACAAGAAAAAAAAATTCGTTCTTCTTCATTGTCTATTCCAGTTCTTTTTATCAAATTGGTGTGATAGCTCTTTCGAGGGCAATGCGGCATGGTAACTTCAAGAATTGAATCAAGAGTGGTGGCGTTAGGACAAATGGGAGCCAAATCTAAGATGGGATTTAAGGCAAGAATGGAAGAAAGGCCAGCGCACAAGGATCTGGCCTGGACATCACATTCTGAGCACCAGAACGTGCGACTTAACAAGCTAGGAGGGATGATAGAAAGATTAAAATCCACTAAAAGTGGCCCAAGAAACCAGAACCCAACAACCACTAACGAACAAAATGAGTCTGAAGGTGAGTTCTAGGAACAACCACTAAGAAACAGAATGAGTCTAAAGGTGACTCCTAGGAACAAACAACCACTAAGGAACAAAATGAGTCTTAAGGTGACTTCTAGGACAGAGAACTATCAAGATAAATAGAGATACCAATTTTGTGGAAGATAGGTATGGTTGGGTGAGCAAGTGGGAGCAATGTTTCAAAACAAGGGGAATTGTACAAAGAAGGGGAGAAGATCATGCTGTAATGGTAGCTTTGGATGTGGATGTGGATGCCTCGGGTGGTATTGGTCGTGGGAATCTTGTAACCAAAACTAATATTGGGAAGGGTTCATAAAAGCAGTTATTCAACAATTACAACAAACAATAAGGAGATATCCTCACGAATTATTAGTGGCTTTTAAGAGACCAATTCTGTGAAAGTGTTTATCATTCAATTTGAAAGACACCAGGGGTGATGAAGGAAGAAATAAGTGCAGAGTTGAAGCCAAATGAGTCCAGAATGTTGTCAGATATGAGCTTAAGAACAGAAGAGAGAACTCGACAGTGGCAAAGACAGGAGGGTATCAGGGAGGAAGGGAGCTAGTTCCTATCGCAGCTTCACACATAATAAACCCAAAAGGAACTGGAAGTCCTGCATTGCATAGGGATCTGAATTGAGGAGTATAGCCTCTAAGTCTTCACAGACAGCAGACCAAAACTTAGGCTTTTCATAGCAGAGGTAGATCAAACTTCAAGAGATTGACAAGCAGAAATGAAAGAAAGAGGAGAGTTTCATGTGATGAGAAGCTTGGCCCATCATGTATGCATGAATAAGTAGTACAATGTGATGGTGGTACAAGAGTATGACGAGGATGATATGAAGAAGAGGACACTGACAGAATGGCACCGACCATCAAGATGTTAAGTGGAAGCATCTACCATATGGTGAGACTGGCAGTGAATTAGAAGAAGGCATTCCATTTCCACCTTAAGGACAAGGTGGATTCTTTAGGGAGGGGGGTTGATAGGTAGCTAAGACCTCCTATTATCTACAGTAAGAGAAATAAGAAGGACTCGAGATGAGGCTATTGTATAATTGTAACAGAAATAGTTAACAACTACTAACGTTCAGTTAGTTATTAGCAAGGTGGGTATTATAAGAAAAGGGCTGAGAATTAGGTGCGCAGGAGGAAAATTAATCATTGTCATGGAGAGTGCAGGTCTCTCAAAAACCTGTGATCCAGTTACATGCATTCAATGAAGAATTCTTCTTGGGTCGGTTCTTATCATTAAAAAACGAAAACACAGACTCCAGTTACAAAACAATTCAGTACTACCTGGCAAATATATGTGGGATTAAATTGGCACCGAAAAACTTCACCAGATTCAAAACAGTGTTCACTTGCCAAAAAATTTAAGTGTAAGAAATTGTGAAGCTTGAAGAAATTTAAGCAGTAGTAGACTTACATTTACACATCAATTGATGAGTCGAGGCAAAGATAGAGACGAAGCATCTTTCAGCACAGTCGTTGGGAGATAGACATCCAGACCATGAATTGCTTCAAGCTGGACCATTGTTTGTTTAATAAAAAGAGTTCATTCAGAGGTTCATGCTGCTGCAAGATGAAGCAAATCAGGTCAGAATTGAAGAAGCAAAAATCACCAAACACGATGACAAAGGAGGAATAATCAAGCAAGCACAGCAACAAAGCAAAATTTAGGTCGAACAGAAAAATCGCAATTTAGCAAGATTTCAAATCAAAGAGGAGAGGGGGGGTCAGGAATTGTCCAAATCAGATGTCCCCCGAAAAAAATTTCCACACATGCACATCTTCATAATATTTAGTAAGCCGCCACAAAATCAAGGATAAAGCATTTACTGAACTCATTGATAGTCTTGCATACCTATATCTACAATCAAAATCATTTAGATTAGACAATGACAGGGTATTACAATAACTCTAGAAAAGTCAGGCAATCGAAGAAGAGCTCCTGATAAGTACCCAAGTACTTAGGAAAGCCACCCCCAAAAGCTAGCAACTAAGGATAGAATCAAACACTTAAATACTCCACCACCAAGCATATGATCCCTTCCCCAGAATCTTCCTCTCCGTCCAAACTCAAATTCATTCCATTGACACTAACACCACAACCACAAGTCTTCACACATATCCTTTTCCACAAAACTCTCGATACAATTATCAGGAAACAACAAACCGATATCTATTGATTGCCAACTTTTTAAGCCTAAGAAATCTTGATTTGAAGCAGTATTTGCAACACCAAGTAACATGGTTAAAAGGGAATAATTGTGCAAGTGATATGCAACGGTTAGGAGTAAGGTCATACAGAGAGGGAGGGAGAGAGAAGAACTGGTACACAAAAGCCAATATCCCAGTGAAATCATGAGTAATCCCCCCAAAAATAATTTCATCCTGCTATAACCAAACAAAAGTTTATTCACTGTATGTATTGCCTTGTCTTCGAAATCAATCACAAAGGAACAAAAAAATCTGAACAAACCTCAAAGTCACAACAGTTGCCAATTTTGCTGGCTTTGAAAGCATCAATGTTGGGAAATTTCATCATCTCACATTGTTACAAACTCTTCAAGCAACTCCTCTGTTTACTGAAACATAGAAAGAAGTACATGACCAACTGAAATTTCACCGCATGATACCTAATAGAAGTACAAGCATAAACAATTTACAAATTCCTTTCCATCACATCTCCATATGCTTGAGACTAAGTTTGCTCTTCCTTTTCGCATAAAAGACAGTTTGAACGAATATATATTGACATTATTTCCTCACCAATTCTGTCATTCAACTGGGTAGCTACCATTTCCCACAAGCATTCCAAGCAAAAAGACGAGAACATTACAACCACAAGAAAGTCAATGTCGCCAAATTTCATCGTCACATATTGTTTCACGCCAAAGCAATAGGTTTATAACATAACCATAAAAACAAAGATTTATTCTGAAGTTCTACTAAACAAACTCACAATTAAAGAAACTCATATCATTCATTAGGCATCCAGGATGCACAGAAATTTATGAAAATTCAAGGAACAAGTAACCAAGTAAACTCAAAGAAGAAATTGAGATGCAATCAAATGCATTCAATCAATCAGAAATCTAATCACAAGGAATGTGTATCTAGCTTATATATGAACTCATGTGAGAGAGATTTCAATGACATTGAAGATGCAGTGTTTCATATTCATACAAAGAAACATGTAACTACAAATCCATTGCAATGTGAAAGGGCGCTTATACTACATTGATCCATCAAAGATACTGTAATGGAGAGAAACTTCACTCTAAGGTACATTTATGATTAACTCATTTAGCTAGAGAGCAGAGCTAGAAGCTTTATATCTAATCCTAGGTCGAACCAGAAAAGGATTCAAACTAAAAAATTTAAAAAAAAAAACAACAAAGGTTTCATAAAATCGATTTCATATGTTATAGGAACATCTGTAACCCCAACTACACCACCAAAAGGACAATAAACTTCACAACACTAACCCTAAACAACCCTATCCACCACCACCGCTTCACTTCCTACCCCCTCTTTTGGCAGGGGTCTTTTTCGCCGGAGACTTTACACTCTTTGGCTTCACACTCTTCACTGGAGTTTTCTTCGCAGCTGCCGCCACTTTCTTCGGCGCGGGCTTTGCGGCAGGGGCTTTCTTCCCTGGTGAAGTCCTGGTAGAAGTCCTGGCAGCCTTCACAGGCTTAGCCTTGGGCTTTGCCACAGGCTTAGCAGCTTTGGGCTTGGCTGCAGCTGGCTTGGGCTTGGCTGCTGGCTTAGTGGCCTTTGGCTTGGCAGCTGCAGCCTTAGGCTTGGGAGCAGCCTTGGGCTTTGCAGCGGGCTTGGGTTTGGCTGGAGCCTTGGCCTTAGGCTTGGCAGCAGGTTTTGCCTTAACGGGTGCCTTTGACTTAGCAGTCTTGACATCCTTGGCCTTGGCAGCGGGCTTGGGCTTAGGCTTAGGCTTGGGCTTAGCAGGTGCTGGCTTCTTCTTCTTGGCAGGGGAAGAAACAGTGGGCCTGGTAGGTGGAAGCTTGAAGGATCCTTTGACTTTGACCAGCTTTCCAGCAGCAACAAGCTTCTTCAAGTGGTAGAGAAGAAGCTTCCTGAAGTTTGAGGGAAGCTGCTTGTGCTTCTCCTCGACAAACTTTGCAATAGCATATTGGCTGGAACCAGTTTTCTCCTTCAGCGAGGTAATTGCGTCTTTGATCATCTGTTGAACAAGCAAAATTGAGATCAGATCCAATTAAACAACAAATTGCAAGAGGAGAAGGGAAGAATAATAATTCAGATCAAACCTCTTCATAGGAAGGATGAGTTGGAGGGTTACGGGGCCTGGTAACCTTCTTAGGTTTAGGTTCCTTGGACTTCTTTGCCTTAGCTTCAGATTTCGGCTCCTCCTTCTCCTCCGGAGGAGACTCGGTGGCAGCAGGCTCGGGTGCGGGTTCCACAACAAGAGTAGGTTCTTCTGTCGCCATTGAAAAGGCTAGGGTTAGGGCTGAACTAGGAAGAAGAAAGATTGGGATCTGTGTGAGAACGTTGAAATTGGAAATGTAATGGTAATTGAAATTTCTGTGTGATAGAAGAGAGAAATTTGATGGTTTAAATAGTCAAGTGTGCCAGAGACTATATCCAATTACTTATTTCTGATTGGTCCACAGGACCCTCACACGGATTGAGGCACTGTCTTAGTTTGAATGTCAACCCTTGGATGGGGGTATAATCAACGGCTGTTCAACGTGGAGGCTAGTTAGAATGTTTTGGGTGCTATAGGTTGCTTTTGGTGTGTGTTTCTAAGCTCGATTCATATGAGGATTTCTCCGGCTGTGGTTCATGAAAATGGATGAAATTTTTTTAATCTTCTAGATTATTTTATGAGCTTTCTGATGATGGGTGTAGCGTGTTGAATAGATCAAAGGTTTGGGAGATATTTTGTTTTGAAGGTGCAATGGTCATGAGTGGCCTTTCTTGTGATGTTATCAAGGTTTTTCCCTAATTGAGGGAAATGCTTTGGCTGGAGATGAGATCAATTCACTCCATGTGAAAATAGGTTAACACAGGTTTCCATTGCATCAAGAATCATGAAAATCCGATTAGATTTCATCATAGAATGATTCCTTAGAAGGTGATTGAAGTTGAACAAATGTAATCAAAGAACATGTATATGTGTAGTAATCTATTGGCTAAAGAACATTATTGTTTCTCATGTTGGTTGGTCATTCTTTTGCTCAAATCCAATATTGTAAAATGTAATTTCATTTAATTGTGGTATGATTTTAAATGAAAAATAGTTTTTTTCTAATAAAGTTTTTATTTTCCTACTACTAATGCTTTAAAGGCAAGTAAACATGTTGTGCAAGAATATGCATATGTATGGTAGATGTCAAGTATATTGTTACTCAATACTATTTCATTTGTTTAATTCAATTTATATTTGAACTATACTAATTTACGTTTTATATTATATTGTATTGTATATATAATATTATATTATATGCATAGAGTTACATTATTGATTTATAGCCAAGGTTTTGTAAGAAAGGTTTATGTATATCTTAATTGAGTTTGATGTAAAGATTATCAACATGCTTTCACTATAAGTGAATGATATAAACTATTTGAAATTGAATTTATACTTATATTATTTTTATTTTAAAATATTTTATTTATAATGAGAGAAAATGTTATATTAATTTAAAACATCATATATATATATATATAATATGCAAACACATGTATATTCAATACTTATTAGATTATTTGTACTATTTAATCATCAAATTTTGATACGAGTATTACTCTTTGAAACATAAGATTTATATTTTCTACAAAAATTCTTAAATTAGTTTTTTTTTTAAGGATAAGCATGATAATATTAACATGCTACCCAAGCAACTCAACTACTTTTTTATGAAATAAAAAATTGTTTTAATTGCTTAAGACTGTGAATTGTTTAAAGGGTTTAGCACCTTCAAATATCATACAAATTAAGGTTTGATGATTAAATATAAATATAACTTCCTATAAAAACAAATAACAACAAATTAAGTATGGATTTGATGATTAAATAGAATATAACTTCTCCTTAAAACAAGTAGCAACAAATTAAGTATTATTAAATAGAAGTATAACTTATGTTTAATATTTGTTTTATAGGTGGATGAGAATAAGTATTTGTCATTGTATAAGTTATAATTGTTTCTTCATTCATAAATAATAGAAACATTTGGTCAAAAAAGATAAAGATAAAGTTTTACTTTAGTGGAAAATTTGCTTCAAAGTGAAATAACTATTACATATACTTAGATTCCATAAACATGTATTAACCAACTTAAATATGTACAAAAGGATTGAAAACTCTTGTTGATTGAAAAATATTTCTTAAGGTCTCAACATGGATTCACTTACACTCATCATGTTTTCCTTCTCTCACATAATTATAAGAGACTTATCACCAAATTTGGGTTAAATGGAGTTCAACTTAAACTTGTGAATTATTATAATTTATTCTAAGCTTTTATTCAATTATATTGTTATTTTTTAACATTGATGTATCACATGCATAAATTTTAATTAGAAATTGTTTCTCACCATTTCAATGATAGATTCAAATGAATTGCATTTAGAATAAATTATTTATTAAAATTAATGTATTAATGCATTGATGATATTCTTTATATTTAACTTATTTACAATTTAAACATTTTATATTTTTATGGATTGGGATGGAACACCATTAATTAATTTCACATTCATCTCAAAATCCTATAATAGACGGTTTGGTTCAATGTTTTTCTATTTGTTTGTTATAATAAGCCAATAACACTAAAGAAAGAATAAAAATGTTATAAAATGTATTAGTTGGCATGCACAAACATATTAAATATATAGAGAGATGTATAGATATGAATAAAATTATAATTATAGTGTTATATTGTATATCTATGTAATAAATTATGTTGATTTTCCTTAAAAAATCATTTTACGTTTCTATTATTCTATATAGACAATGACTAATTGAAATAAATCTAAAAATAATATCTCTTTTATGTTATTCCTACATTAAATAAAAGTCTATACAATGACCTCATGTCAATTAGTAACCTTTCTCCTAACAATAGTCTTGAATTATGGATGACGAAAAGAAAAAAAATATACCTATGGATTATAACCATTTTAAGAAGAAGAAAAAAATCAATGGAAAAAATACTATATATAATTATTGTAACAAATATGATCAAATTTATAAAAAAAAGTTGTTTAATAATATTAGATAATCAATATTATGACCAAGTTTAGAAGACTATAAGTCTAACATGTCATCATCTCTAATCGATTTGTGCCTACACACCCCCTCATGCCGAGAGTGATAGCTCGTACGTGGAACAATATATTATAGGTGGTCCGATAGCGGGTGGCTTGATAAGCCCACACTTGTTAGGATAGACTCGAAATGACTCTGGGATCATATTAAGAAGTGAACTTTAAGCTTAACTCAACCCCATAAAACCGGCTTATGAGGTAAGGTTTGCACTCACTTATATACAATTAAATGTCTTCATCTCTAGTTCACGTGAGATCTCCAACATGTATTTTTATTAAAGTTCTAAGTTGAAACATGGTTAAAAGATTATATGTTAACATTCATGGAGATGAAAAGTTGAACACAATAGACTCTTAAACAAAATTAGTAAAAAATTGATTTGAAAATAAACTTATAAGTAAGCAACCACTATGAGAGAAGGGTTTTGTTATTTGATATTCACTACATCAATGATAAGGTCATGCAAAATCACCTATAAATATATTTTTTTATAGTTATTTTTGTCATCTATGTATATAAAATATATATGTATAGTAAAAGTTCTTTCCAAGTCTAGAATGTATAACATACTATGACTTAGTAATCTTGATTTTTAATAGAATAATAACAAAATTTGAAAAACAACAAGTAAAATATTTTATTTTCATTAAAAAGCTTATTTTAATTACAAATCATATGAAAATGTACTTTGTAGATATTTGTTATTGCATTCATTTATAAAAAAAAATGTTTTTTTATTTTGTTTGAAGATAATTTAAAATTTGTATATATGTTTGTATAAGGTGTGTGATTGATGAGAATTCTATGCAAAAAAAGTTTATATTAGATTGGAACTTTTGAATCATATAATTCACATCTTTTTTACTACATAATGTCACTTCATAAATGTGTTTTTCCTTTTATTTGTCAAATATATTTTGTAAACAATGACAAATTTGTTCAGAACATTAGAAATAAGACATAAAAAGGATTATCAAATTTAAAAATACTACAATATTAAATAAAATAGTTAGAAATACTTATTTCTAAACAATACAGATTATTGCACTTAATTAAAACTAATCATGTAAATAAATTATGTCACTTATATTTTAAAGATCATTAAGTTAAGAGTGATTAATATTAATGTTTTAATTATTAATAATGTTTTTAATAACTATCATTTGTAAATTATACCAACATTGTAGTCAAAGTTTAAGTATGATTCACTAGTGAAAAAAGACTTTTTATGACGGTTCTGATGACGACATAGAATCAGGAGTTATAAAAACTCTATACTTTTTATGTGGGTTAAAAAACTGACATGGTAAATTAACTTATTATGATTGTTGTCTATGAACCATCATAAAATGTACAAAATACATGTCATAATATGTTAAGACAAAACATTCTATGACGGTATTTCTACAACCGTCATAGAAAATACGACTCACTATGATGTCTCTATATTTTTATTAAAGAAATTATATTTTTAGTACTGCAATTATTTATATTCTTGGATGGTGAGGAAAATGGGATCAAATACATAATATTTAAAAAATAAATTGATATTTGAACTATTGTTTCAAAATGTTTTAACATAAGAAGTTAGTTGATAACTTCTTATTATTCAAAGTTTTATAAAGATACTTAGGTGTGAAGAAAGTTGGTGGAAAAGAAAAAATTTCAATATACATTATCATACTTATTAATTATTTGTGTACAGTTTAATTATTATTTTTCTTTTTATATTATACTTTTGTATGTAATATTTGATCTAAGTAAGTTTGCATCTAAAAGATAAAAGATAAAGATAAGTGTTCATAGTTTTGTTTTCAGATTTATGATTTTGAGATTAAAAAAAGAAAAAAAATTATAATATTTTTAATTTTATTATCTATTTTAACTTCGTAATTATGACTAATTAATGTAATGTATATTTTTTTAATAAATTATGGTAGTAATTATGACTTGGAAACTCATAAATTAGTTTTTGTTGAAGTTTATAAAATATACCTTATATTATTAAATGATTATTGTCATGTTGTATATGAGTTTTTTTAATATAACTTTAATTTTTCTATATATGTCATGTTTTATGATTCTCTTTTTAATGTTTTATGTTTCTATTTTTAATGTTTTATGAAATCTCTTTATATATGATTTTATTTTTTTTTATAATTACAATTATGTTTTGTCAATTTTTGTTTAATATAATTTTTTTTATAATTATAGTTATGTTTTATAAAATGATATTTAATTGATATTTTTTTAATAAAACTCATGTTAAGAAACACATGTCATCACATGAAAGAGTATAAAAAATAAAAACATGGAAGAACTAGATCAAAATCATGTGGAAAAAAATAAAAAATAAAAAATATCCTAAAAATAACCTAAACAATTACATTAGGAGTTTAAACCAAAAAATAGAAAATAAAAATAAAAATAAGAAGATAAACAAAAGAATAATCGTTAATACGTAGCTCCCATAAAACAAACAGAGAGATACAAATCAATCCATAGAATCTATATAAAACGATACATAGTGAGTTTATACCTATTATCAAAAAAGTCTAAGTAATGATTAGAGGACAAACTAGAATAACGAACATACTCAAGTTGATTAAGCAAATTTTCAGAGGCAAGCTTATGAGCACAATGTTTACCCTCTCTAAAAATATGAAAAAAAATTGAACTCAATCATTTTACAGAAAAACAAACATTTATTCCATCTACTACATATAGTATGAGGAACAATATGTAAGTGCAAAGAAGAGAAAGTGAGCCATATTAGGGTAGAGTCACTCTCTAACCATAGATGACAATATCCAACCTATTAAGCTTGTTCAATAACAATGATATATCCCATGAATTGAACAAAAATGGACGATTGAACACCAAGGAATGAAGGAATAAAACCCACCAACAAACGCTCACACCCGAAGAACCCTTGGCAATACCTTCTATATTGACCTTAATCTAGCCAACCTAAGGAAAACTCCAAACAACCTAGATTGGCCGCAAGATTTTCGTTGGCCTTGTAGTCTAACATAGTTCTTTATTGTTTCAATAGCCATATGAATAGTAATTTCTTATTGAAACCTTAGGTCATTTCTCATCCTCCAAATAACCCAGACCGAGATAAGAATTATTCAAATCATTCTAAAAAGCTCTCCTAGTATAATAAGAATTAGCTTCATAGAAACCAACAAAATTAAAATAATTTCCTTGCATATTACCCAAAAGAACAATAAATTGTGAATGCATAGAGAAATTACATAACATATTAGGGTTAGCAAGGCACCAAAGCCTAGGAGATTTATGATTAATTTAAGATGTCACAATAAGAAACAAATTAAATTCTTGGAAAAAGAAGGCAAAATGAGTAGAGAAAGCAACCATTGGCTTAACGACAAAGAGAATGTGAGGGCACATATATTTGAGAAGCCTCCCCAACATAACCTCAAATTTTTTTTATTAGCAATGCATCTAATATTCGAGAACAAACCCATCACTTTCATTACTTTTTCTTTTTTTGACCTGCTTTTGAGGCCTTCTTATTACCTTTCGCTCCAACTTTAGGAGGACTCCAGCCTTTCTAGTGGTTTGTACTTGTTCACCATTTGCCTCACTCAAAGATTTTTCCTCATCCACCCTATCAACCCAAAATTTTGAAACTAATTTAGCTTCCTTTATGAAGTTACAAGTTGAGGTAGAAGTGACAACAACCTCATGTTCATCACTTGAAAGAGTTTGAAAAAACCAAATCTTGAAAAACAAAGTTAGAAATAACTCTTTTAGCAGCAACAAACTGGGTAAGCTTAGCCTTATTCGGTGAATTTTGTTAAGAAGAACCCTTAAATGACCCAAAATTTATAGTAGGTACAATCGAAAATTTATAGACACTCTTAAGGAAGGCATATCCACAAAAAATATCTTCATGAGAGTCAGTACAACAATTTTGCCACCTATAGCAACAATAGAAATAAAAACAATAGAAACAACATATTTTTTTTATCTAACTTACCAATTATAGCAGCAACAACAACAAAATCTGCAGCAGAAGCAACAATTTTTTTTGTCTTTTAACTAGCAACAATATACAAATCCGCAGCATAACCAATTGTATTATGTCCAACAAAAATATTATTATACTCTTGTACAATAACACCACCAATATCAACAATAATAAATGGTTACAACAAGAACATCATTATTAACTTATTTTCCAAGCTCTACCACTTGCTTCGCAACCGCAAATGTAAAAATAATAACCTTGTTAAATACAGCGTCAAAATTTCAAACATTCTCAGCATATAGTAAATTTGGCTTGTTCGCCATCTTTGGATTTTGAGAAATCACAAGAACACCCTCCTTCTTGTTGTTAGAGATGCTAGATTCCTTGGATTGAGCAACAACAAACTTATAATAAACAACAACAGGTCTAAGAAAAACAATAGAGAATTTACCTGTATTATTATTGGTATCCAATTGTCTCATACATTTAGATAAATCATGGCCAATCATTTTGCATGAGGAGAAAAATGGGGTTAGCTTGTCATATTTAATATCTGCAATGAAAGCAAAATCAGGTCTTTCCACCAAAATTTGATTAGGTAAAGATAATATCATACCAATATCAACTAGAACCCTAGTAAAAAAATTCTCTATATTTATTCATTATCCAATCATCAAGATTCAGCAGAGTACCAATCCTTGTTGCTATAGAAAAAATATCTTTTGGCTGTCAATATTCTAAAGGGAAACCATGAATTCTAACCCAACATTGGGTTTTGATAAGCTTCATGGAAGTAGGAACAAAATCTTTAGTCTAAGCAAAAACTCTCAAAATCCCCAAGATTTCAAGACCCCACAACAAGCACTCTTCTCAAAACTTCAAGAGACGCAAAAGCAAACTCATAAAACCTATTTTCAAAGGGAATAGCCTTCTAAGAGGCCAATGAATGCCAAACAAAATCAAGTTTTTTGCATAAGTCCATATGAGAAAGAGATTTGTCACCTTTAGATAAAATAATTGTTCCATGAAGTTGATTTTTTAAATCTTCCAGGTCAACAAAATAATCATCTTCATCAATTTGAACTGAAATTAACTCACATTTGACAAAAATGGTAATTGTGATAGAGGAATATTATGGGAATTATTCAATGCATGCACAAAAGTTTGTACCACATAGGAAGGCTAGTTGTGTGAAGAGTAGCATTGATCTTTGAAGCACCCCAAGAAATTTGAAAACAAAAATTTTTCGTGCCCATCGTACCATAGCCCAACAACAACGTACTTCAAAAAGAACCTTAACCTTACACAGCAGTCCACAAGCAGCCATCCTACTCGAGTAGCATAGGAAGCACCACCCAGCAGCGTTGATGAACCAAAAGTCCCCACACAAGAACACGAGAATGAAACCCTAACTACTTAGTGCAAAACAACTCAGTCGAACGAAAAAATCTACGTAGAAAAACAAAAAAGATAGCAACCATTGTGATCATAACTGCTTGGAAAAAAGCCAAACAATCAAAATAGCCATTCACACTGACACACTGAATCAACACCCAATAAGTCGTCTCACCCACATACGACAACATAAAACCACACAAACACAACCAAATCCACTTAGAGTGAAACCAATAAGGATTATGCACTGACCAAAAATAGGGCACACACAAAAAGAAACATGTAAGCCTTCCAATCAACAAACGAGGAGAACAAGAGCCTCCAAACATCTATCGGCGCAAGCCACACGGTTTCTCCATTGAATAAGATGAAAGCAAAGAAATCATCGCACCAAAGAACCACATATTGCACTACAAGCCGGCTGGAGCAAGGAGAAGCAACACTCTCACCAACGAACCAAGAGCTACATGATTAACACTCGAAAGAAAAACCACAAATCACCTATGTAACTCTAGTCGTCGCACCCACCCTCCAAAATCCTAGGAAATCATCAACTCTTCTATTTGACATTTTAATTTAATTTATTTTTATGATAATAAAAATAAAAAATTGATCTTATATAATCAGGAAAATATTGAAATACAAAGTTAATATTTTATCATCAAGAATATTTATATTATATATGTATTATTAGGAATTTATTTTATTTATCCATGTATCATGTGTTCTTACTAGAGGTATCAAATTTCTTTTATTTATTGTAATACCTATGTTATCTTAAAAATCTATAGTTTCATCTCAATATTTCTCTTTTCATATATTTTAACATGGTAGTAAAGTTTATCTCAATATTTCTCTTTTCATATATATTTTAACATGGTAGTAAAGTTTTTTTCTAGTTTGGTAAGTCTTTATCCTATGCTCACTTTAATTGTTCCCTCATTCCTTATTTTTTACTTGGTAGAACCCACTATGTCCGGAGGATTTGTTTTAACCAACTCAAGTTTTCTATCGCTATTTTGATGTCTTATGCTAATTTTTTTTCCTTTACTTTTTCTTAATAAAAATTGCCCTCCAATACCATATCAACATTATAAGTAGATTTTCCTATCTTTTTTAACCATATTGTTAATATTAAAGAGACGAGTGTGGTTAACTATTTCACTTCCACTTCTCAATCTCATGTTCTTCTTATATTCAAGATTGATAATCTTACATAACATTTGAAGACTTTATAAAAAAAAGTGTGCGACAAGCCAATTAACTAGTAACATTGCTTTAGTGACACACACAAATAATTCATATGTTTCTCTCTCATTCAGTCTATCTTGATCCTTAAGATATTAACTATGGTGCAACTGATTAGATGTATGGTAGTCATCCTCTCTTCTCTTCCTTCATTACTCTTCCTTCATTAAAATTTGTCGATTTGCCTTTTATAATTTCTACCAATGATTCACAAACACAAGCTTGCAACATTGATATTATTCAACCCTTTCTATCTTTTATTATTGATTCTACATTTTACATCCCTAATTACTCTTTTAATTTTAATATTTTGAGAATGTTTTTTTTTATAAGTATGTATTGATACCTCATGTTACTATCTTCTTCTTTTTCTTAATTGGGTGATAACATTCATAGTGACATTATTAAAAAAAACATTTAAACAATCATCAATAAAGAATATAGTATTAAAATCATTATTGATGTTGTTCTTGCTAGGGAGATGGGACCTAGAGAACTATTGACGAACTTTGTCTTCCTTCTTTCTATCGGATGGTTAGTCAATGCATATGCTTCCTCTTCTGAACTTCTTGCTACTCCTTTGGTCTCAGCTACTCGATGACTCGGTCTTCTAGAGAATACCGAATATGGGGTACCTTGATTGTGTAATTGGACCAAAGGTATCAGTCGATCCACACAGGCGTGTGTCATTCGGTTGACCCGACTGTGGGAGCCGAGCCATGGTATTGATCGTTCGGCCTATACCAATACAATTAATTGTTCCTGCTAGGGAGATGGGACCTAGAGAACTATTGACGAGTTTCGTCTTCCTCCTTCCTCATTTTTTCTCTTCATCTCGGCCATCTCTCTCTGCAAAGACAACAACAACACCATCTGGTCGGCTTCACTCATCCTTTCCATGCTTCGGGTTGATACCATCTACTATTGCTCTTGTTTCTCTTGAACCCCATAGTGGGCACTAATTGTTCTTATTAGGAAGGAGGAAGACGAAACTCATCAATAGTTCTCTAGATCACATCTCCCTAACAGATATAAATGTATAGACAAATTAAGTACTAATATATTTTTAAAAGTGGATATATGAATAGGTATTCCAATATTCCAATAGTAACATTCATTTATTTTAATTAGTAAATTGTAAAAATAAAAATTTAACTTTGATTAACATAGAAACAACTTTTAATGTAAAATAAATCAAATAACTAATAGCTTTTTATTAATATAATTTATTTGAATTAGTTTTATTATATTCTAAGAGAACTAGGGATATTTTAGTAATTTGAATTTTTAAAAAAATTATTAAATATTGTGAGTTTAAAATTGTGATAGATAAATAGATAGCTAAATAGAGATAAGTTTAAATAGGTTTCAGGTTCTTAATATATATATATATATATATATATATATATATATATATATATATATATATATTTTTTTTTTTTTTTTTTTTTTTTTTTTTTTTTTTTTTTTTTTTTTTTTTATTATTTTTTTTTTTTTTTTTTTTTTTTTTTTTT